>Ga0310696_10003634_pt1 | contig 19164 bp, 16 predicted proteins | sample AusTroGonzalo_MG_4_FD_203885 | JGI IMG/M metagenome (GOLD analysis project Ga0310696, IMG submission 203885) | Bovine rumen microbial communities from tropical cattle in Woodstock, Queensland, Australia - Gonzalo_02 (v2) (version 2) | ecosystem: Host-associated > Mammals > Digestive system >... | reverse complement strand
AGCTGATAATGAACCCAGTGTCAATCCCAATGATCCGGGCTATGCCGAAGGAAGTAATGGTTTCAATTTCGGCAAGCCTGGTAAGTTTTATGGAACAGACACGATAATCGGAGTAGGTCCTCAGAACACAGCGCTTTTGACAGCAGACCCATCAGATAAATGCGGCGCTTGGTTTTGTGATAGACTTACATTAACCACTAATAAAGGTACCTATGATGACTGGTTCCTTCCTTCAATCGGTGAGTTGCAGCTAATGTATCAAAATCTCCGTACAAATTACATAGGAGCCTTAGATGCGGAATTCTATTCCAGTTCGACTGAATATGATTATGATTATGAGGAATTAAAAAACGCTTGTACTCTTTACTTCAACAGTCCTTATAGAGGTCAGCTGCATGTAGTAGACAGGGTAAACTGCTATTGCCCTGTACGTCCTGTCAGAAGATTTTCTGATTCTGTTTAATAGAGATTGGGAAAGCAAATGAAAAAAGCATTTTATGTATTATTGTTGATTGTTTTGTGTGTATCACTTTTCGTTTCATGCGAAAGTGATGTCAAAAAAGGTCCTTTCCGTGTAGGAAGAGGCCGCTATGACTCTCTAATAAAAGCTGTAAATGCCGCTTCAGACGGCGGAACCATCTATTTGGAAGAGGATGCTGAAACCAAAGGTTGCATCATTTCCAAAAATATAACATTGGACCTTCAGGAAAATACACTGACTCTGAATGACAGTATGAGAGGTATCTATGTTTTCAGCGGTAGTACGCTGATTCTTGACGGAAACGGATATCTGACAGCAGGTGATGGTTTTACCGGCAAGCATCTTCTCCAGTCGTCAGGAGATTTGAAGATTCTGAATGCAAATGTTTCAGCCCAGGGATATGAAACAGGGGCCATCCATGCAACATCCGGTTCCGTTATAATTTTCGGAGCATCTCACATCCTTGCGGATGAAGAACAGGAAGTTATTCATCTCAGCGGTAGTTCCTATTGCTACATTTATACAGAAGGCAAATTAGAGGGCACAATCAAGGCTGCAGATAATTCAGTTGTTGAGTTCGTAAATGCCGATCTTTGTGAAGATAAGCTTGAATTTGACTTTTCATCTTCCTTTCACAGTCCTATTAAAGCCATAAGAGTCAGCACATTACTCTATGAGGAGCATGAAGATACATTCAAGGCTGTTGAGGAAGCTAATGAGCTTCTTAAGTATGACCATGAAGCCGGAATCGTCTTCTTTGATACAGGCAGAGATGATGGTGAATGGAGATACCTTATGGCAGCTCATTATGATTTGCGAATCAGAGCTGATGGTGAACCCAGTGTCAATCCCAATGATCCTGGTTATTACGATGGAAGGTCTACTTTCAATTTCGGCCATAGCGGTACGGATTATGGAACCAATATAGAAACCGGAGCCGGTCTTCATAACACAGAGCTTTTGGCTGCAGACCCCTCGGATCAATGCGGCGCATGGTTTTGTGATAGGCTTGTATTGACTACTAAAAAGGGCACCTATGAAGACTGGTTCCTTCCTTCATTTGATGAATTGTATAGCATGTATGAGCAGCTCCATAATAAAGGAGCAGGAGGATTCGACCAGGAACTCTATTTATCGTCGTCTGAGACAGATGCCAGTGCCATGGATACTGCAGCAGCTCTTTATTTTAACGGGTGGGAGCGGGGAGAGCTTGCAGCACCAAATAGGGAAGCTGAGTACTTGTCCGTACGTCCTGTCAGAAGATTTAAGTAGTTTTAAGATTGTGCCGGACTATGCTCCGGCACTGTCTTAGTTTAGTCCGATATGATATAATCCCATTCTATGAAAAGAAGAGGAAACTACTGGCTTTTGTATGCTTATGTCGGAAAGGAATATATTCTTTCCTTCATCGTCGCCTTCCTCTTCTTTTTCTTTATCTTCTTCGTCAATCAGATTCTTGTTCTTGCCCAGAGGATCCTTCTCAAGAATGTCCGCATCATGGATGTGATCATGCTTGTGATCTTCTCCATACCGCAGTTTCTGATGTACACCATGCCGTTCAGCTCTCTTGCATCGGCTAGCATGGTGATCGGAAACCTTTCATCTCAGAACGAGATTCTGGCACTTCGCTCAAGCGGTGTCCATGTGAAGAACATCTTCATGCCGATTCTTGTGATCTCTCTGTTTCTCTCAGCATCGACTCTCTTGATTGCAGACAGGATGATTCCGTACACGACGGAACGTTACAAGGAAAAGTATGCGCAGATTCTTCAGAGTGTTCCTACCTTGGAGCTTAAGAGCTACAGCTCTACAAGATTCGGAAAGCGTATCATCTCGAACGGATTGGTGGAGGGCAACGTCATAAACGATGTCATGGTATTTGATGATACCAGCAGCCGTGACAGCCGTGTCATTTCAGCCACAAGCGGAAAGATAACTCTTATGGATATAACCAGATTCCTGTACAGACTCGATCTGGAGAATCCTCAGATTCTGATCACAAACTCATCGGCTCTGGATGACTATTCGCTTGCAAAAGCATCTTCCATGTCCCTGTATCTGGACTTAAGTTCAAATGCATCGGGCCTTGTAAGTATTTCTCCGTCCCAGATGTCCATAAGCCAGCTCAAACAGGCTGTGCAGGAAAAATACGAAGACAATGTTTCAATTCAGAACCAGTGGCAGTTCGGAGTAAGCTCTGATGCGGCAAGGCTTGCAGTCTCGCTGACTGAACTGGAAAAAGGTAATTCCTCTGATGTGAGAAGCGCATTGGAAAATGCCGAGTATTACAAGACCTCAAGTAATTCAAACGATTTCAGTTTCTATTACCAGTACTACAGAAGCGAGCTTCAGAAGAAGGTGGCTCTTTCTCTTGCATGTACGTTCCTGGTCTTCATGGCATTCCCCATTTCCTTCTTCAGGGTAAAAAGCGGACGCCTTATCGGATTCGGAATCTCCATGTTCATTGCAGTCGCATATTGGTTCTTCCTCTATTACATGCACGTAAAGGCAATATCAACGCCGCTTCATCCGGGGCTTTTCATCTGGCTTCCGAACCTGGTTGTGTTTGTTGTTGGCTTCTATCTGCTTCTGAGGGTCAGAAAATGAGAATGTGGGTCTTAAGGCGCTATACGATAATGTCCGTTCTCAAAATCGCCCTGGCCACGGCACTTTTAGCCAGCCTGATTCTTATGGGAGTGGATCTTTTTGCCAACCTCGATTCCTACATGAACAATAATGTGGGCTTTGTGAAGGCTATGTCGATCACAGCCTTGTATTTCCCGTCTGCCTTCCTTTTGGCAATTGGGCCTTCGTTTCTTTTTGCAGTGTCGTTTCAACTTTCATCTATGCATTCAAGCAATGAGATTCTGGTAGTCCTTGACTCCGGAGTAAGCATCTCACGCCTTGTTGCTCCTATTATTGTCCTGGGCATTATTGTATCAGGTTTCCATTTTGTCTTGAACGAGACAGTTGCCATTCCTCTTTCCAACCAGAAGAAGGTTGTCACTGAGAACATCACGAACTCTTCTTCAAACGGAAACAACCAGAACGTGGCTTTAAGCGATATGCAAAGCGGTTACATGGTCTATGCCGGCCTTTACAATGACAAAGAGCAGACTCTGTATGACGTGACTGTGGTTCAGAACGATGAAAATGCCCAGCTGAGAAGCAGAACCGATGCTTATAAGGCAGTTTACAATCCATCCAGAAGGCTTTGGACATTCCAAGACGCCTATGTCTATTCACCTATCGGAAACAGCGTCAGGGTTGATTACATCGATTCACTTGAAAGCCCTGTGATCAAACTCGAGCCTCAGCTTTTCAGAGATGTCTCCAACGAGATTTCCAACATGTCCTTAGGCTTTGCCAGATCCTACATCACGAGGATGAAAGGACTGAACCCCGAAGGCTATGCCACACTTGCAACCGAGTACTATGAGCGTATCCTTGGCTGTCTGACACCGCTTGTGATGATAATCATCGCCTGTAGCATCACTTACAGATTCAAGAAGAACGTTCTTTTCTTCTCCCTGGTCGGCTCCATCTGCATAGCAGTTGTTTATTACGTCGTCCGTATGATCACCATAATGCTTGCAGACCAGGGAGTCATAGCACCGATGCTCGGGACTCTTATTCCATTTGTCGCCGTTATCGTGGTATCATCCGGCTTGAGAGCCTTCTTGGTAAGGCAATGAGGATGTCATGGAAAACGGGATCTACACACTTCATCATCAGGACAAACACTGCAAGGCAAGAACAGGTGAGATAAGACTTCCACATGGAGTTGTCAAAACTCCTGCATTCATGCCTGTGGGAACCAACGGAACGGTGAAGGGCATCCACCATGACGATGTGGCTAAAATCGGCTACAACCTCATTCTGGGAAACACATACCACCTTTATCTCAGACCGGGCGTCGAGGTCCTGAAGACATTCGACGGTCTTCACAACTTCAGCCATTGGAACGGCAACATCCTCACCGACAGCGGAGGCTTTCAGGTCTTCTCCTTAAGCCAGCTGAGGCGCATCCACGAAGAAGGCGTCAAATTCCAAAGCCATATCGATGGCTCAAGGCACATCTTCACTCCCGAAAAGGTCGTCGATATCCAACAGGTCATAGGCTCGGACATCGCAATGATGCTTGATGTCTGTTCGGCTCCCGGAATCTCATGGCGCGAGACTTTAAATGCCATGGATATAACACATCTTTGGGCCGAGCGCGCAATAGTGCGCAGAGACAGCCTTATGGACAGAACCGGAAGGGCATTCCGCGGAAACCTTTTCGGCATTGTTCAGGGAGGCTTCTACGAGGACCTGAGAATCAAGAGCGCACAGACCATCAGCCAGATGGATTTCCCGGGAATCGCTATCGGGGGACTGTCGGTAGGCGAGTCCAAAGAGGATTTCTGCAGATTCCTGGCCCTTACAGCCGATAACATCACAGATAAAAAGCCCCGCTATGTCATGGGAATAGGAACGCCGGACTACATCCTTGAGGCTATGGAGAACGGAATCGATCTGTTTGACTGTGTTCTTGCCACCAGAACAGCTAGAAACGGAAGCGTCTTCACCGATGACGGAATGCTGACACTCTCAAGGTCCTTCAACGAGTTCGACCACGGTCCTATTTCCGAAGGCTGCACATGCCGCGCATGCACAGAGTATTCTCTTTCCTACATGCGTCACATGTTCAAGTGCAACGAGATGCTCGGCGGAATGCTTGCCACAGAGCATAACCTCACATATCTTTACAACCTTGTCCTCAAGGCCAGAAAGGCTATTGAGGAAGACCGCTTCGTTTCATTCAAGAAAGCCTACCTTGAGCGCTTTTATGCAAACGGCGGACGCTGTGTGAGGTGATTATGAGATTTCCTTATCACGGTGCGGGTTTGGGTCTGGTCCTCGGAAACAAGATTCTCATGGGAAAACGTTCTGACACTCCGTTTCACGGCACATGGTGTGTTCCAGGCGGCTGCAGGGAAAAGAGCGTTGATAAGGATGATCTTGCAACAGCTGTCAGAGAGACAAGAGAGGAGGCCGGCATTGTCTTTTCGGACCTTGATGCCACATACCTTGGAACATGGACGCTGAAGGCTCCATTTTTCAGCTGGAGTACGTTCTTCTACCGCATCTCATCATTTGATCAGAAACTCGTTCCTTTTGAGTTTTACGAGCTTCAGTGGCTTGATATCCAGGATATTCTCAACAAGACAGACAAAAAAAAGCACTTCAGACCTTTCACAAAGTCCGAAGTGCAGTATCTTCTGAGTCTTCTTTGATCAGAACTCAGCTACCTCGATTGACTTGACTGTGTAGTCATAGTCAACTCCGTTGATATTGAACTTCTTAGTCTCTCCGACCTCCATGTTGTAGATGGCCTGTCCGAGCGGTGCCTTGAAGTTGAGGATGTTCTTGTTAGGATCAGACTCCCACGGTCCGAAGAGGGAATAGACGACATCCTTCTTTGTCAGGTTGTCACGGAAGGTGACCTTTGTTCCGAATGAGACATACTGGGTGTCGACGTTTTCAGGCAGGATGACCTGTGCGACTGAAATCTCGTCTGTGAGCTTGTTCATCAGGAAGTTGAGGTTCTTCTGCTTGTCCTTTCCGTACTGGTACTCGGAGTTCTCCCTGAGGTCTCCCAGCTCTCTGGCTGTTCCGATTTCCTTGGAGTTCTCAGGAATCTCGACGTTCATGATGTGATCCAACTCCTGGCTCTTTGCCTCAAGCATTGCCTTGGTGCAGAGAAGTCCCTTGGGGATGATCTTCTTCTTGTCGATGGCCTTGTCAGGGTTCTCGCCCGTGATGGCCTCCCAATCGTCGAACTTGGAAGCGATGAAGTGTTTGACAGAAAGACGCTCGTTCTCAAGATCGGTGATTCCCTTGATGATGGAGTAGATCTTCTGTGCCTGAGAAGCATCTGCGTTCTCGAGGTACTTGTAGACTTCCTTGTCATCGGAGAAGAGGCTTGAGATGAGGATCTTCTGGCGCTTCTTGTTCTCGGCGACGTCGGTTGCGTTGGCAATCTTTCTGTTGATGAAGGACAGAAGTGAGAGCTTGGTGATGAGAAGTGACTCTCCGGATACCTTTGCCTTTGCCCAGTCCTTCTCGCTGAAGGTCTTGACCAGGTAGAGGAAGAAGTCCGGATTCTCACGGCTGTTTTCGGCAGATTCGGCAAGAATCTTGTAGATGACGTTCTTCTTCGGTCCCTTTCTGATGCAGTCTGCAAGAAAGGTTGTCATGTAGACAGGGTAGAGTGAGATCAGAACTTCCTGCCAGTTCTCAACGGATGTCATGACGTTGTCGATGAAAATCCTCTTGAGCTCGGAATCCTGAATTGATACGAAGAAGTCCTTAACATCGCTGATTCTGTTGTAGTAGTCGATGAACTGTGCGCTCTCCTGGACGAATGACATTCCGTATCTGTCCTTGAGATTATCAAGAACCAGGAATGCAACCGCAGCCTCGGATCCGGTTGTCTGTGACTTGCCTTCGAAGTAGCTGACCATGCTCTGGAACTCATCGCTGTCGGTTTCACCTTTCTGTGCGATGAAGTCCTTCATGATCTTGAGCTTGTCATAGAAGTCCTTTGTTCCCTTGAACTGTGCAAGAGTCTTTTCCTCGAATGTAATCGGAGTAGATCTGAGCACGTAGACATCGTTTGCGCTGTCGCTGATTGAGAAGTAAGCGTTTGTTGAAAGCTCCTTCTTTGCAGCTGCCTGCCATACTGACCATTCCTTGTCGGAGAGGATTGAAGGAACAAGCTCAGCCTTCATCTGCTTGAGGGAAGCCTGGTTGCCGTAAGACTCGAGGATGATTCTCAGACCCCATTCGACATTGTCCTTTTCCATGAACTTTGCGGCCAGCTTATCCTTGGGGAATGCTGCCTTGAGGACCCAGATGTGTCTCTTTGGAAGAACCTTGAGGCTGGAGTAGGCCATCTTGCAGCTCATGGAGTGGGTTCCCTTAGCTGAGAAGCGGATTTCCATCTCATCCTTTGAAATCTTTGTGATCTTTCCGAGATTCCATGTCTCATGATAGACAAAGGCGCCTTCGACGAACTGGATCTGCTTCTCGAAGTTCTCGATAGCAGTGTTGAGGTTCAGATAATCATCGAGGATTCCTGTGTTGTTGAGACAGTAGTCAAGTCTCGGATTGTCCTTGTAGAGCTCCTTCCAGAGCTCGACAAGCTTATCTCTCGTATCTGTGTCATGAGGAGCGAAGCGGATGATTTTCTTGAGGATCTCGATATTTGTTGTGATATCGAATCCGCCTTTCTCATAGATGGACTTGAGGAAGAATACGCCTTTTTCGGATCCCATTGAGTCTGCGATCTTGGAGGCAAGGGAGATGAGATACTCGGAATTGTCACCCTTAAGCCCCATGACCTTTTCCCAGACGTTCTTCAGTGCTGAGAGGTCGTGTGATTTGATGTGACGTCTGATGATGCTTCTGTAATAGCTCAGAGCAAGTGAGATCTCACCCTTCTTGTCGTAGTAGTCGGCAAGCTTGTACAGAACATCAGTCTCATCGAAATCGACCTTTACAAGGCGCTCCCATGTCTGGATCTTCTTTTCTTCCATGTTGTTGAGGGCATAGCACTCTGCAAGGACTCTAAGAGCATATGAACTCTCGTTGAAGCTGAGGATCTTGTTGCCGATGTAGATGACCTCGTTCCACTTGTTCTCCTCATAGTACTGCTCAAGTACAGTGAAGATGTGTCTGTCATCCATAGGATGGCGGCCTGTGATGGTCGCAAGGTATCTTACGGCTATTGAGTTCTTTTCCTTATCTTCAAGGCATTCATCACAATAAGCCTTGAATTCCTGTCTATCTTCCGCCTCGACGAGCTTTGAGGCAGCATCATCCAGGGCCTGGAATTCCTTCACGCCCACTGCTGCAGTGCTTGTAGCCTGCCATAAATCGTTGCTGATCAAGTCTCTGACTTCTGTTGCGGTCATTATTTTTCTCCTTGGTATCTGACGTAAACAAAACCGGGCAGACCTGAGTCTGCTCGGCATGTGGGTAGTCAGTGATACTATAAATATACTACCAAAAACAAAATCGTTCAATGCCTGATTGTTTATCTAGTATCAGCCCGCCGAATTGGTGTATGATATCAGCTGGGGAGGGTAAGACTATTTTAGTGCGGTTTTTGTAAATAATTTTTACAAGGATGAAATAAAAAATTTTTTTATTTTGAAAAAATCTTTACAAGCTAAACGATTTAGTATACAATTCAAGCATGCAGAGTTTTCTTACTTTAATTGAACAGATTGAGAAGGAACTTCCTTCTTCAGAGAGAAAAATCGCGGATTATGTTCTCCAGAACCCGTCCGCTCCTTTGTTCATGACCATGACAGAGCTTGCCGCAGCAGCCGGATCCAGTCCTGCTATCGTTGTAAGGCTTTGCAAAAGACTTAACGTAGACGGTTATTCCGATTTCAAGATCAGACTCTCAAGAGAGGTTTTCTCCAAAGAGGGTAAGGAAGAGGAACCGGAGCAGGTCATGGAGAACTTCTATGACTCAGGACTCAACACAAAGGACCTCATCATCCAGTACATCAAGTTCACAAGTAAGAACCTTGCCAACCTGGAATCAGTCCTTGATCCTAAGACCGTCGATTCAGCAGCCGATGTAATCTACAAGGCAAACACAGTCCTGCTTCTCGGACAGGGTTCTGCAGAAGTTATTCTCAGCGACCTTCAGTACAAGCTCGCAAGACTCGGAAAGAACGTCATCTATTCAAAGGATGTAAACCTCCAGATTGCACAGTCATATTCAATGACAGACGACATGGTTGCATTCGGAATCTCATACTTCGGAGAAGACCAGCTGGTCAACCAGGCAGCCAAGGCTGTCAAGGATTCCAACGGAAAGCTCATCACCCTCACAAAGATCGGTCACAACCACCTTTCAAGACTCGGTGATGTCAAGCTCCAGATCCCAGCCTCCGGTTATGAGTTCAGAACAGGATCCACACTTACCAGAATCCTTCAGATCTTCGTCACTGATGTTCTGTACAGTGCTGTTCTTGGAAAGATGTCCGAAGAGGAAAAAGCTGCCGTCCTTAGAAGATGGAACTTTAGCGTAACCCACAGCTGATTTACTCAACCATTTTTGTAGTCTCTTTGTTCATACAGTACACGGGAGTATAGTTTAGCTCATTTGACCTTATTATTGGCAAGTTTTGTGTGATTGATGCAAAATTTGTGGGTTTGTGGGTTAAAACACTTGTAAAATGTTAAGGAAATTTGCGTAAATTACTTTACTTTAGCTTTATTATCCTTACCGTATGTGATACTATTCGGGTATGGAAAGAAGCATCATCATTGCCCCTTCGGTTCTGTCCGCGGATTTCTCGGACATAAGGGGTGCGCTTACAGACATTGAGCATAGTGGAACAGACTGGGTGCATCTGGATGTCATGGATGGTCTGTTCGTTCCCAACATCACATTCGGGCCTAAGTTTATCGCTGATATCAGACCGCATTCAGAGCTTTACTTCGACGCACATCTCATGGTTGATGAGCCGATTCGGTTCATTGAACATTTTGCGAAAGCCGGCTGTGACAACATCACCGTCCATGTCGAAGCCTGCAAGAACGTTCAGGAGACTTTGGACAAGATCAAGTCATTCGGTGTCGGATGCGGGCTTTCCATTAAGCCTCAGACTCCGGTATCAGCTGTCGAACCTTATCTTGACCAGCTTGATCTTGTTCTGGTGATGAGCGTCAATCCGGGTTTCGGAGGTCAGGGCCTTATTCCAGAGACTCTGGAGAAGGTTAAGCAGCTTGCCCAGATCAAGGGTGACAGGGGCTATCTGATTGAGATTGACGGCGGAGTAAATAGCTCTACAATCGCTAAAGTATTTGAAAGCGGAGTTGATGTAGCGGTCACTGGTTCCGCATTCTTCGGTGCTAAGGAAAAGGCTGATTTTGTCAACAAGCTCTCTAAGGGCAAGGGTGAAAGAAGATGAAAGCCGTTGTCCAGCGTGTTCGCGATGCAAGTGTCACAGTAGACGGAAAGACTACGGGCAGCATCAAATGCGGCCTTCTGGTATATCTCGGTGTTGTGGATTCGGATGATGAGAGAATCTGTCGCAGAATGGCCGAGAAGATATCAAAGCTTCGAATCTTCAGGGATTCGGATGACAAGATGAATTTGAGTGTTTCCGATATCGGAGGCCAGATTCTGGTCGTAAGCCAGTTCACGCTGTATGCCAATCTGAAGAAGGGTAACAGACCGTCATTTGACGGTGCTGGAAAGCCTGAACATGCAGAGAAGATGTATGAGAAATTCATGAGCATCCTTTCTGAAATGGGTTTTGAGGTGCAGCACGGGCAGTTCGGTGCCCATATGCACGTATGCTATGAGAATGACGGACCCATCACGCTTGTGGTGGATTCGGACGAAGTAATAAGTTAACTATCCGGTGAGATACAGGAGATACTGATATGGCTAAGGAAAAGACAACCGATACAAGGACAATGGATGTCAAGAAACAGAAACTCGATGCACTTGAGGCAGCAAGAGTCCAGATTGATAAGGAGTTCGGTAAGGGCTCTCTGATGAGACTGGGAGATAATCCTGTTGCTACAAATATAGAAGTGATTCCCTCAGGATCCATTCTTCTGGATGAGGCTCTGGGAGTAGGCGGATACCCGCGCGGAAGAGTAATCGAGATCTACGGACCTGAGTCATCAGGTAAGACAACTCTAGCCCTTCATGCAGTTGCAGAAGCTCAGAAGGCCGGAGGAATCGCCGCATTCATCGATGCAGAGCATGCCCTGGATCCCACATATGCCAAAAAGCTCGGAGTAAACACTGATGAGCTTTGGATTGCACAGCCGGACAGCGGAGAGCAGGCTCTTGAAGTCGCTGAATCCCTTGTCAGAAGCGGTGCAGTCGACATCATCATCGTAGACTCCGTTGCAGCTCTTACTCCTCAGGCGGAGATTGAAGGCGATATGGGAGACTCCCACATGGGTCTTCAGGCCCGCCTTATGAGCCAGGCACTTCGTAAGCTCACTGCTATTCTGGCCAAGAGCAAGACAACCATCATCTTCATCAACCAGATCAGAATGAAGATCGGTGTCATGTTCGGCAATCCTGAGACAACAACAGGCGGAAACGCCCTTAAGTTCTACAGTTCCGTGAGAATGGAAGTCAGAAAGATCGAGACAATCAGCAAGGGTTCAGACGAGTATGTCGGAAACCGCGTAAGGGTCAAGATTGTCAAGAACAAGGTTGCTCCTCCGTTCAGAAAGGTTGAGCTTGATCTTATGTTCGATGAGGGAATCTCATATGCAGGCGGACTTCTGGACGGTGCTCTGAGATATGGATTCATCGAGAAGATGGGCTCCTGGTATTCGTTCAACGGAGAGAAGATCGGTCAGGGAAGAGACAATACTCTCAGCTTCCTGAAGCAGAATCCTGATGTTATGGCAGAGCTTGATTCCAAGCTCAGACAGGCTATGTTCGCAGACGGAGCCGCCCAGGGTCAGCCTTCTGCAGAGGTTTCGGAACTGACGGAAATCTGAAATGGTTGAATTCAAGACGGAGAAATTCGAAGGTCCTCTTGATCTGCTTCTGGCTCTGATACAGAAGTCGGAGGTCAATATCTATGACATTCCGATTTCCGAGATTACAGATCAGTTTCTCAACTACCTGCATCATGCAAAGGAAATCGGGTTAGGGGACCTTTCGGATTTTTACAAGATGGCGGCTGAGCTCATCTGGATAAAAAGCCAGATGATGCTTCCCATCGAGCTTGAATTCGGTGAGGAATATGTTGACCCGAGAGAAGAGCTTGTCGAGCGTCTTCTTGAGTATTCCAAATTCAAGAAGTACTCGGAACTTCTTATGGGTAGTGAATCGGATGATGATATTCCGATTCAGAGAAAGCTTTCAGAGTTCCAGCTTCCGTTCTCCGATGACGAACTGTGGGAGGATGTCACCACCAAGGATCTGATGGATACCTTCATGCAGCTAATGCAGAGCTATGACTTCGTCGAGGAGAAGGTATTCAACGTCTATGAGAACGTCACAGAGAAGGAAAAGATGGCTCTGATGAACGAGCTGTTCGAGACACATGACCAGATTCTTTTCTCCGATCTCTTTGTGAAAAAGACTCCGGATCATGTCATATGTGCGTTTCTTGCAGTTCTTGAAGCTGTTAAGGATAAGATGATTCTCGTTGACCAGCCGGAGATTTTCGGCGAAATGACTTTGACAAAGCGTCCTGAAGACTGGAATCCCAATCTTGCAGATGATTATGACAGCGAGTACGATGAGCTTTCCGAAAACAGCCTTGAGGATGAAGACGACTTTTCAATTATCGAAGAGGAATAGATGCATCCCATAGGATTGAAGGATCGAAATGTAATTCCCAGCATGTTCATCTCGGTGGCTGTTGCTATGATCCTCACCAATGTCCTGAGTGTTTTGGCAACAATCATCGACGGTATGATCACCAGCCAACTCCTCGGTTCCTTCCAATACACATCTATTTCACTCCTTTCTCCTGTCATCAGCTTCTTCCTTCTGTTCACCGCAGCCACATCAACAGGCTGTCAGATAGTCTGTTCCAAGGCAATCGGAGTAGGAAACAAAGACGAGGCAAACGCCGCATTTACCTATTCATTGATCTATTCATCTGTCATGGCGCTGATCATCATCCTGGTCTGTGTCTTCTTCCCGACATTCTTATTCCGGATAACCGGAGTAACAGGGTTGAACTACCAGTACCTGTTCGAGCACATGATCGGATATCTGCATGGCTACATGCCCGGAATTCCATTCATGATCCTTGTTCAGGTAATGGGACCCATCGTCGTTATGGACGGAGGAAAGAGCCGGTTCACCATTTCTTCACTTGTATTCGTTCTGACGAACGTTGCAGGTGACCTTCTGAATGTCTTTGTCTTCGAAGGTGATGTCTTCGGAATGGGAATGGCGACATCGGTTTCTTATCTTGTGCAGTTTGTTATCATCGTCCTGCACTTCGTAAGCAAGAAAAGCTACTTCAAGCTGTCCTCCAAAAACATCAAATGGCCTGTCATTGCTGACATAGGAAAAGCCGGCAATCCCACGACGGTCAAGAAAATGTTCTCGACAACCAGGGATATCGTGATCAACAGAATCAACCTTTCTGTCGCCGTATCAGCCGCAGCCCTGGTCGCACGCAGTATGCAGAGTGATCTGAACACACTCATGCTCAGCATCAGTGTGGGAATCGGAAATGCTCTTCTTTCAATGACAGGAATCTATTTCAGCGCTCAGGACAGACATGGTCTTAGGACTCTGTTTTCGTTCTCGTTCAGATTCGCATCGATTCTCTCAGGAAGCGCATGCCTTGTGCTGTTCTTCATTGCACCGTTGATTGCACGATCTTATACAAGTGATGCGAGTGTTCTGCCGCTTTCAATCTTCAGTATCCGGTGTATGGCTCTGAGTATTCCTCTGGAAACTCTTAATTCATCATTCCAGTCATATCTTCAGGGAATTAGAAAAGCCAAGTATGTCAACGGAATCAGCTTCTTCGAGTGCCTGGTGATTCCAATACTGGCTGCATTGTATCTGGCCCGCATATTCGGATCAAAGGGTGTTCTTGCATCAATGCTGATAAGTAAGATTGTTCTGCTTCTCGTCATGTTTGTGATAATAGTTGTGAGGAACAGACATCTTCCCAAAAGTGTTTATGATTGGATGCTCATTCCTAAGACGTTCGGCGGAACGGATAAGAACAACGTCTACTTCAGAATCAAGACAATGGACGATGTTGTCAAAGCCAGAGATGCTTCAGAAAAGTTCTGCCTGAAACATGGAATAGATTCAAAGCGTGCCCTGTATACAGCTCTATTCATCGAGGAAATGGCGGGTAATGTTGTGCTTCACGGAAAACGCAAGAAGTTCAATTCCATCTGCTGTGACTTCAGGCTGTTCATCGTGGATGACAAGGTCTCAATAACGCTCAGAGATTACTGCCGACAGTTCGATCCTACCAGGTATCTTGAAGTACATCCGAAGGCACAGAAGGGTATGGGAATAAGGATTGTGAAGAATCTTTCCTCAGAGTTCCGCTATTTCAGTGCCTTCAACAGCAACAACGTCATCATCGTTATTGACAGATAAACGCATTTATGGTTTATTACAGACAACATATTGCATTTAAAGGATAGAGGTGCGGCAGACATGAGTAGTCCGGGTGCCAAGACCGAGCAAGGGTCGTTGCCAGGGTGAAGGGGGATGCCGCCGAAAGCGAGTTGTTGCGTATCTCGCTTGGTCATTCGGATAATATCCGCCTGACTGTCGCTGATGCGGAGAGCTATGTATTAATGCTTCTAACTGTTGATCAGATTGAAGAGTATTACAGGCCGATGCACAGCGCATCGGCCTTTCTTTTGCAATCAGGTGGTTGAATGCGCCTTGCCTTAAACTCACCTGCTTGCAAAGACTATGCAAGTTGATGGAGGAAAAACATGAAAGCAGCAGAGCCTATCTTCAGAGGAGCGGCAACAGCACTGGTCACACCGTTTACGGAAACAGGTGTGGATTATGAGAACTTCGGACGCCTCATCGACTGGCAGATAGAAAGTGGAATCGATGCCCTGGTAATCGCCGGAACAAGCGGTGAGGGCTCCACACTTTCAGATGCCGAGCATAAAGAGGTTATCAAGTTCGCCGTCGAGAGAGTCGACCACAGAGTCCCTGTCATCGCAGGAACAGGATCGAACGAGACTCCTTATGCCATCGAACTCTCACAGTACGCATGTAAGGTCGGAGCCGACGGACTTCTGATCGTCACACCGTACTACAACAAGGCTACCCAGAAGGGCCTTGTGAAGATGTACACACAGATCGCCGATGAGACCGACAAGCCGATCATCCTTTACAACGTTCCTTCAAGAACCGGGGTGAACATCGAGCCCAGAACCTATGTCGAGCTTGCAAGACATAACAGGATCGTCGCCATCAAAGAGGCTAACGGCAATATCTCCAAGATCGTAGAGACAGCCGCTCTTGTAGGTGACAGACTTGATATCTACAGTGGAAACGACGACCAGATCGTCCCGATTCTTTCAGTAGGCGGTCAGGGTGTCATCTCCGTTCTTTCTAACATCATGCCACGCGAGACAAGTCAGATGTGTCATCTGTATTTCGAGGGCAAGGTCAAGGAAGCCGCAAAGATGCAGATGGATCTCATTCCGCTTATCAACGCACTGTTCTGCGAGGTCAACCCGATTCCTGCAAAGGCAGCTGTCTCTGCAATGGGATTCGGAAAGAACATCCTCAGACTGCCGCTTACCGAGATGGAGAGCGAGCATGAGGCTAACTTGCTGCAGCTTATGAGATATCACGGCCTTCTCGGCTGATTGAGGTATTTATGAGAGTTATCGTCAACGGAATCACAGGAAGAATGGGCACAATCATCAGAGGCCTTGCAGAGAAAGGTTTCGCAGATTCTGTCTTTGCAGCAGGTGTAAGCCCGGATGTCACAAAAGATGAGGGAAATATCCACCAGAGCTTTGATACTTGCACTGAAGATGCCGATGTGGTTGTGGACTTTTCCTTCCACGGAGGAGTTAAGAGTCTTCTTGATTTCTGCACCAGCAGGAAGCTTCCTGTGGTAATTGCCACAACAGGTTTCACACCTGATGAGCTTTCCTTGATTGAGAAGGCTTCAAAGAGCATAGCTATCTTCAGAAGCGCCAACATGTCCATAGGTGTGGCGGTTACTGCAGACCTTGCAAGAAAGGCTGCTGCGGCTTTCCCCGGTGCGAACATCGAGATAGTGGAGACCCATCACAACCAGAAGCTGGATGTTCCGAGCGGAACAGCGCTTCTTCTTGCTGATTCCATCCGCAAGGCAAGACCTGAATGTGTCTATAACATCGGACGCCATGAGAACGGAAAGAGAACTGATTCGGAAATCGGTATCCATTCCCTGAGAATCGGTAATGTCGTAGGAATCCATGAGATCCTCATCTCCACCGGAAACGAGACTCTCAAAATCAAGCATGAGGCTCATTCCAGAGCTCTGTTCGGCGAGGGCGCCCTGAGGGCTGCAGCATTTCTCGTCGGAAAGAAGCCCGGAATCTACAGCATGGAGGATATGTTGAAATGAACGCACAGCAGATCATCAACTACATTGCCACAGCCGAGAAAAAGACTCCGGTCCGCATTTTCATCAAGGAAAAGGAGCCGATTGACTACGGCAGTGCCAAGGTGTTCGGCGTATCAGACAAGATCGTATTCGGTGACTGGAAAGAGCTGGGCCCGATAATCGAGGCCAACAAGGACAAGATCAAGGACCTCGTCATTGAAAATGATGCACGCAACTCCGCCATCCCAATGCTGGATAAGAAGAACATCAATGCCCGTATCGAGCCCGGTGCGATTATCCGTGAGCAGGTCGAGATCGGGGACAAGGCCGTCATCATGATGGGTGCCATAATCAATATCGGAGCCGTCGTAGGCGAGGGCAGTATGATCGACATGGGTGCCGTCCTGGGAGGAAGGGCCACTGTCGGAAAGAATTGCCATATCGGAGCAGGAGCCGTCCTGGCCGGTGTCATCGAGCCTGCAAGCGCAAGTCCTGTCATTGTCGGTGACGGTACTCTTGTAGGTGCCAATGCAGTTGTAATCGAAGGTGTCCATATCGGAAAGAACTGCGTAGTTGCAGCCGGTGCTGTTGTCATCGAAGATGTTCCGGACAACATGGTCGTAGCAGGCTGTCCTGCAAAGATCATCAAAGCCCGTGACGAGAAAACCAATTCAAAGACAGCCCTTGAGTCAGCCTTAAGGACTCTTTGACGGAGATAATTGTGGAAAAGAAGGTTCCGTTTACTCTCAAACAGGCCCAGACCTGGCGCGAAAGATTCTCGACTCCTTTTTACGTCTATGATGAGTCTTCGATTAGAAAGACCGTCTCGGATGTGCAGAAAGCCTTTTCATGGAACAAGGGCTTTTGCGAGTGTTTCGCTGTAAAGGCAACTCCGACTCCCGCCATCATCAGGCTTCTGGCCTCTATGGGCTGCGGAACGGACTGCGCCTCGGTATCGGAGCTTACCATAAGCAAGTCCTGCGGTCTTGGCGGTCGTAAGATCATGCTCACTTCAAACGAGACCTCTGATGAAGCCTACCGTCTTGCTGTGGAAATCGGTGCAGTTATCAATCTGGATGACATTACTCAGATAGATGTCCTTGAGAAGGCAGCATGCATTCCCGACACAATCTGTCTGAGATACAATCCCGGTTCGTTTTCGTTCACAAGCGGAATAATGGGAAGTCAGCAGGATTCCAAGTTCGGTCTTACAAAAGACCAGATCTTCGAAGCCTACAAGATTCTCAAGAACAAGGGCGTGAAGCACTTCGGACTTCACTGCATGGCAGCTTCCTGTTGTCTGGAAGAGTCATACTATGAGCTTCTTGCCGACCTGCTGTTCAACCTTGTCGTCGAGATCAAGGAGAAACTCGGAATCAGCATCGAGATCGTTGATTTCGGAGGCGGAGTCGGAATTCCGTACAAGCCTGACCAGAAACCCGTGGACATCATTGCCGTAGGACAGAAGGTCAGGGAAAAGTATGAAAGCATTCTGGTTTCTAATGGAATTGAGGTTTCAATCTACACGGAGATGGCCCGCTTCATCACAGGTCCTTCCGGATACCTTGTTGCAAGTGTCAGGGGTATGAAGCACATCTACAAGGATTACATCGGCCTTGATGCCACAGCATGCGATCTGATGAGGCCTGCCATGTACGGAGCCTATCATCACATCACGGTTCTTGGAAAGGAGAATGCTCCCAGCACAAAGGTCTATGATGTCGTAGGCGGTCTTTGCGAGAACAACGACAAGTTCGCAATCGACAGAAAGCTTCCGGATGTGGATTACGGTGATATTGTGGTCATCCATGATGCAGGAGCACACGGAAGATCCATGGGATACAACTACAACGGAATGCTCCGTTGCGGAGAGCTTCTGATGGATGAGAAGGGCAATGTCCGTCTTATCAGAAGATCCGAGTCCTTGGATGATCTGTTTGCCACATTCGACGTTGATTCTGATTTTTCGTACTGAGGTGTTATGAAAGAGAAACTGAACAGCACAGTCTACAGCCTCAAGAAAAGCGCAATCAGGGAGTTCTCACGCCTTGCCAAGGAAACTCCGGGCTGCGTCGCCCTTACTTTGGGCGAGCCTGATTTCGATACTCCGTCTCCGATCCGAGCTGTCGCAGAGCAGTCTTTGGAAAACCATGAGACTCATTACATCGAAAACAGCGGTCTTATGAGTCTTCGTCAGCGTATCGCAGACTTTGAGAAGGAAAAGCATGGATTTGACTGTTCAAGCGACCAGGTAATTGTCACTTCAGGTGCTACAGAGGCCCTGTTTGTAGCCCTGTACGGAGTTATCAATCCCGGCGATGAGGTTATTATCCCCACACCGGCATTCGTCCTCTACGAGGAAATTGTGAAGCTTGCAAGGGGAGTGACTGTTCATCTTGATACTTCTGCCGACGGTTTTCAGATTACGGAGAAAGCTCTCAGATCTTTTGTTACGGACAGGACCAAGGCTATTGTCCTTAATTCTCCGAACAACCCGACCGGAACGATACTGAATGAGAAATCGCTCAAGGCTGTCCATGATGTGGCCAAGGAAAAGGACATCTTTGTCATCTG
>Ga0310696_10003633_pt1 | contig 19168 bp, 14 predicted proteins | sample AusTroGonzalo_MG_4_FD_203885 | JGI IMG/M metagenome (GOLD analysis project Ga0310696, IMG submission 203885) | Bovine rumen microbial communities from tropical cattle in Woodstock, Queensland, Australia - Gonzalo_02 (v2) (version 2) | ecosystem: Host-associated > Mammals > Digestive system >... | reverse complement strand
CAGGGTCTTGGACATCTTGCGGCCGATCTTGTCGCGCACGATGCCCGTGAAGTACACGTTGCGGAACGGCACGTCGTGCATGAACTCGTCGCCGGCCATGATCATGCGGGCCACCCAGAAGAAGATGATGTCCGGGCCTGTCACCAGGTCGTTGGTCGGATAGTAATAAGCCAGGTCGGCGTTCGCCTTGTGGTCCGGATGGCCGGGCAGTTCGGGATCGAACACGGAAATCGGCCAGAGCCAGCTGGAGAACCAGGTGTCCAGCACGTCTTCGTCCTGCTTCAGGTCGGCGGCCGTCAGGGCCGGATTGATCTTCTGCGCCGCTGCAAGGGCCTTTTCGGCCGTCTCCTCGACCACCACCTGTCCGTCAGGCAGGTACCAGGCCGGGATGCGCTGGCCCCACCAGAGCTGGCGGGAGATGCACCAGTCGCGGACGTTCTCCATCCAGTGGCGGTAGGTGTTGCGGTATTTGTCCGGGATGAACTTGATGCGCCCGGACTCCACATGGTCGAGGGCGCGCGCCGCCAGGTCCTCCATCTTGAGGAACCACTGGGCGGAGAGCTTCGGCTCAATCACGGCGTCGGTGCGCTCGCTGTAGCCCACCGGAGAGGTGTAGTCCTCGACCTTGACGAGGTTGCCGGACTCCTCCAGCATCTTCGCGATCTTCTTGCGGGCCACGAAGCGGTCCTCGCCCACCAGGATCTGGGCCTGCTCGTTCAAGCGGCCGTGATCGTCGATGATGTCGAGGATCGGGAGGTTGTGGCGCAGGCCGATCTCGTAGTCGTGCGCGTCATGGGCGGGCGTAACCTTGAGGCAGCCCGTACCGAAGTCCATCTCCACGTAGTCGTCCTCGATTACCGGGATCTCCCGGTTGATCAGCGGGATGAGCACCTTCTTGCCGCGCAGCCAGTGATGGCGCTCGTCGGCCGGGTTCACGCAGATGGCGGCGTCCGCCATGATAGTCTCCGGACGCGTCGTGGCGATCACGAGGTACTGATCCGTGGGATTGCCGTTCCCGTCGGAGACGTAGTATTTCAGATGATAGAAATGGCTCTGGGTGTCCTTGTGGATCACTTCGTCGTCGCTGATGGCGGTCAGGGCCACCGGGTCCCAGTTGACCATGCGCACGCCGCGGTAGATCCAGCCTTTCTTGTAGAAATGGCAGAAGGTCGCGATCACGGCGTCGGACAGGGCCGGCTCCATCGTGAAGCGGGTGCGGTCCCAGTCGCAGGAGGCGCCGAGCTTGCGGAGCTGCTGCAGGATGATGCCGCCGTGCTCCTCCTTCCATTCCCAGGCGTACTTGAGGAACTCCTCGCGCGAGATGTCCTCCTTGGAGATGCCCCGCTCCTTGAGCCGGGCCACGACCTTGGATTCCGTGGCAATGGAGGCGTGGTCGGTGCCGGGCACCCAGCACGCGTTCTTGCCGTCCATGCGGGCCTTGCGGATCAGCACGTCGTTGAGCGTGTTGTTGAGCACGTGGCCCATATGCAGGATGCCCGTCACGTTGGGCGGCGGAATGACGATGGTATAGGGTTCGCGATTGTCCGGTTCAGAGTGGAAACACCTGTTTTTCAGCCAGTAGGCGTACCACTTGTCCTCCACTTCGGAGGGATTGTATTTTGCACTAAGTTCCATAACCCACAAAAGTACGCAAAAAAAATATTAAAAGCGGTGTTTCATTCTTTGATAATTTCAAAAATGCTTGTTAACTTGGCAGTCCAAACCAAACACTAACCCGTAAATCCATCTTCTTATGGCAAGATTCAAATGTACCGTATGTGGCTATGTCCACGAAGGCGATGACGCCCCCGCCGTGTGCCCGCGCTGCAAGCAGCCCCGCGAGAAATTTGTAGAAATGCTCGGAGGCGGCAACTATCGTCCCCTCGAGCCCGCCACGGGCGCTGCCGCGGCTCCCGCCTTCGGCGCCGCACAGCCCGCCGGCCGCAGCCTGGCCGGAACCCGGACGGAGAAGAACCTCCAGGACGCCTTCGCCGGCGAGTCCCAGGCACGCAACAAATACACATACTTCGCCTCCAAGGCCCGCAAGGACGGCTACAACCAGATCGCGGACATCTTCGAGGAGACGGCCGAGAACGAGAAGGAGCACGCCAAGATGTGGTTCAAATACCTCCACGGCGGCCAGGTCCCTTCCACGCCGGAGAACCTCTCCGCTGCCGCGGCCGGCGAGAACTTCGAGTGGACGGACATGTACGCCCGCATGGCGCGTGAAGCGCGCGAGGAGGGCTTCATCGAGATCGCCCAGAAGTTCGAGCTGGTCGGCGCCATCGAGCGTCACCACGAGGAGCGCTACCGCAAGCTCCTGAAGAACGTCAACGAGCGCAAGGTCTTCTCCAAGGACGGCGACGTGATCTGGCAGTGCGCCAACTGCGGCCACATCGTGGTGGGCAAGTACGCCCCCGAGGTCTGCCCGGTCTGCGACCATCCGCAGAGCTACTTCCAGGTAGAAGCGACGAATTACTAGTCCCGGATCAAGTCCGGGATGACGCGTAAAGCGTCCTAAAGGAGGGCGGTCCGTTCGGGCCGCCCTCCGTGTCGTTATTTTATGTATCTTTGCATACCAACACCCATCGAGATATGGAAAACAACGATAACAAGAAACAGCTCAACTTCGACCTCAAGCCCGAGGTCGCCCTGGGCACCTACTCCAACCTGGCGATCATCAGCCATTCCCGCAGCGAGTTCATCCTCGATTTCGCGGCCATGCTCCCCGGCCTCCCCAAGCCGGAGGTGCGCAGCCGCATCCTGATGACGCCCGAGCACTGCAAGCGCCTGCTGAACGCGCTCACAGACAACATTTCCCGCTACGAGGCCCAGTTCGGCCCCATCTCGCTCGGCAACGCCGAGCAGAAAGGCACGTTCAACCTCGCCGACTTCGCGCCCAATGGAACTAAATCTTAAGAATATCAAGGCCATCGCCTACGACCTGGACGGTGTGGCGACGGACGGCAGCATCATCCCCTTCGGCCCCACCCCGGACGACCTGGTCCGCATCGTGAACGCCAAGGACTCCTTCGCCTCGCGCTTTGCGGCCCACCAGGGCTTCATCATGGCCGTCATCTCCGGCGCCGACACCCCGCCGCTCCGCAGCCGCTGCATCCACATGGGTATCCGGGAGGAGAACCTCTACCTCGGCGCACGCGGCAAGCTCAGGTATTTCAACGACTTCTGCCAGCGGAACGGCCTCCAGCCTTCCGAGGTGGCCTACTTCGGCGACGACGTCCCCGACACGCAGGTGCTGCGCGCCTGCGGACTCGGCATCGCCCCGGCGGATGCCGCTGAGGAAGCCAAGGCGGCCGCGGATTACGTGACGGAGCGGCCCGGCGGCCGCGGATGCATCCGCGAGGGCATCGAGATGATACTCAAGGCCCAGGGCAAGTGGGAATTCGACGAAGATCACTTCGACCAGATCTACTGATAAGCATGAAACGCATCATTCTCGGCAGCAACTCCCCGCGCCGCAGGGAACTCCTCGCGGGGCTGGAGATCGATTTCACGGTCGACACCGGCAACAGCTTCAAGGAGCACGTGGAGCCGGGCGTGGAGGCGCATGAGGTCCCCCGCCGGCTGAGCGCCGGCAAGTCGCACGGCTTCCACCGCCCGCTGGAGGCGGACGAAGTCCTGATCACCTCCGACACGGTCGTGATCGTGGAGAACGAGGTGCTGGGCAAGCCGCGCAACCGGAAGGAAGCCATCGACATGCTCCGCACGCTGTCCGGCCGCGTACACGAGGTGGTCACGGCCGTGACCCTACGCGACGTCACGAAGGAGTTCACCTTCAGTGTCTCCACGCGCGTGCATTTCGAGGAACTCGCGGAAGCGGAGATCGAGCACTACGTCGACCGGTACAAGCCTTTCGACAAGGCGGGCGCCTACGGCATCCAGGAATGGATAGGCTACGTGGGCATCTCATCCATCGAGGGCTCCTTCTACAACGTCATGGGCTTCCCGGTCCACCGCGTGTGGCACGAGCTGCAGCGTTTTCTCTAGAGACAAGGGGGTATAAAAAAGAAATGAGTTGGTACCATCTCGGCAACAACTCATACTAACCACATAATTAATAACACTAAAACTAATAACCAATAGGTTGATGGGCCAGAACGGTCACTTGCTCAACCCGAATGCAAAGGTACAACAAAAAATTGAATCTGCAAATTTTTTTTGAAAAATTTTTAATAATTTCTTTCAAACCTGATTTTCAGCACGTTAGAGTTAAGAAATATTTTAAATGCTTGATTTTTGGTGCTTTTTGCATATCTTTACTTTCAAATAGTGTACTATGAGTCCTGAAATCACCTCGATTATTGACAGTATAGATGTCACGATGAACGCCGGTGGCATGAACACCATCAACATCGTCCTGGCCTTCGTCATGTACGGCGTGGCGCTTGGAATCAAGCCCAAGATGTTCGCCGAAGTCTTCAGCAAACCCAAGTCCCTGATCATCGGCGTGTGCTGCCAGCTCATCCTGCTGCCGCTGCTGACCTTCCTGCTGGCCCTCGCCTTCGGGCACTGGATCAGCTGGACCATGGCACTCGGCATGATCCTGGTCGCCTCCTGCCCCGGCGGGAACATTTCCAATTTCATGAGTTCGCTCTCCAAGGCAAACATCGAGCTGTCCGTCAGCCTGACGGCCATCAGCACGGCTCTGGCCATCCTGATGACCCCGTTCAACTTCTGGCTCTACGGAAACCTCTACCTGCATTTCGCCGAGATCGCCGGAGACGTCCCGCAGCTCGCGATTCCCCTCTGGGACGTGTTCAAGACCATCTTCATCCTGCTGGGCATTCCCCTGACGCTCGGCGTGCTGACCGCCCGTTTCCTGCCCAAGGCGGCCGAGAAGATGAAGAAGCCCATGCAGTGGTTCAGCATCGTCTTCTTCGTCGCCATGGTGGTGCTCTCCTTCATGGGCAACATCGAGGCCTTCCTCAAGTGCGTCAAATACATCTTCCTGGTCGTGCTGATCCATAACCTGCTGGCCCTCAGCATCGGTTTCGGCATGGGCAGCGCCTTCAAGGTCCCCAAGAAGGACCGCCGAACGCTGACCATCGAGACCGGCATCCAGAACAGCGGCCTGGGCCTCGTCCTGCTGCTGGGCACCAACCTCTTCGCGGGCTTCCCGCCGCACGGCGGCACCCTCGTGATCACGGCCTGGTGGGGCATCTGGCACATCATCAGCGGCCTGACCGTCAGCACGGTCTTCAACCGCTACGAGCACAGCCACAACATCTGACGCATGACGAAGATCTGGGAGCCCTATCGAGGCTACACGCGCTGTCGCCGCTATACCGATTCCATCACGCGGAGCTGTTTCCGTTCCATCCGCATCGAAGGATTGGAACGGATCCCCCGCGAGGGTGCGGTCCTGCTGGCCCCCAACCACTGCGCCACGCTGATGGACCCCATGCTGCAGCTCCTGCTGCGGCCGGACAGGGCCCCCATCGCCTACGGCGCCCGCTCCGACATCTTCGCGAAGCCGCGCACGGCCAGGATCCTGCACTGGCTGCGCATCGTTCCCCTCGCCCGCGAACGCAACGGCCTGGTGGAAGTGGCCAAGAACTTCGAGGTCTTCGACGAGATCGTCGACTGCCTGGCCCACGACGTCCCCTTCTGCATGTACGCCGAGGGCACGCACCGCGCCGAGCGCGGCATGCTGCCCGTCAAGAAAGGCCTCTTCCGCGTCGCGAAAATGGCCTCCGAGCAGCTCGGGAAGCCGGTTTACATCTACCCCATCGGGACCTGCTACGAGGATTTCTTCCGCGGCCAGACCCGCGTCCGCATGCGTGTCGGCGAGCCGATGGAGATAGCCGCGGAGTTCGAGAAGCGTGCGGACAAGCCGGAGGCGGAGATCTACCGGGAACTGTGCGACGAGCTGCGCGAGCGCGTCATCGCCCTGATCGGCGAGCCGATCGGGCGGAAGCGCGGCCGCCTGGGGCTCCGCATCCCGGCGGCCCTGCTGTCCCTGCCGCTGTTCGTCCTGTGCGCCGTGGGCGCCCTGCCCATCTGGCTCCCCTACCTGATCATCATGCGCGGCATGAAGGACAAGGCCTGGGCGCACACCGTCCGCTACGCACTGCATATGGTTCTCCCCCTCTTCGTTCCCTTCCACATCGGATTTGAACGTTTGTTGAACGTCTATCGCAATCTGGCGGAAGACATGAAGGCATAGAAAAAACGGATCCCTCACGGGGTCCGTTTTTCTTTCAGGTAATAGTACAGTTTATTGTTTAATATCCATTTCTTCAGGATATCTTACTCTATCCCAAAACCGTGCCACGAATGTTTTCGGCCACCTGATGCACCAGGCGGACCAGCGCTTCGCGGCTCGCCCACGCCGTGTGCGGCGTGAAACGGAAGCGCTCCGGATGCCGCACATGCAGCAGCGGGCTGTCCGCCGGGAGCGGCTCCTTCACGTACACGTCCAGCGCGGCGCCGGCGATCACGCCGGCATCCACCGCCTCCGCCAGCGCCGCCTCGTCCACGATGCCGCCGCGGCCGAGGTTGAGCAGGAAGGCCGTCGGCTTCATCTTGCGCAGTTCCTGCGCCCCGACCAGCCCCTTCGTCCGCTCGTTCAGCGGCGCGTGCACGCTGACCACGTCCGCGCGGGCGAGCAGTTCGTCCAGCGACACGCTCGGGTAATCGCGGTTGTGCGACGTGCCGGAGGTGGAATAATAGATCACCTGCATCCCGAACGCGCTCGCCACGGCCGCCACACGGGTACCGATGGTCCCCAGGCCGATGATGCCCAGCGTCTTGCCGGCCAGTTCAGGATACGGGTGCGAGATGTCGCAGAACAGCGTGCCGGCGGAATAGCGGCCGCTCTTGACGCAGTCGTCGAAGTAGGGCGAGAAGCCCGCCAGCGAGAGCAGATGGGCGAAGGTGGACTGCACCACCGCCTCGGTGGAATAGCCGGCCGCGTTGCGCACCGGAATGCCCCGGGCGGCCGCCGCCTCCAGGTCGATGTTGTTCACGCCCGTGGCCGCCTCGCAGATCAGCCGGAGGCGCGGGGCGCGCGAAAGGAGCGCTTCATCCACGCGTACCTTATTGACAATCAGCACCTCGCAATCCCCCACCCGCTCCAGTGATTCCTCGCGGGAGGAGAAGGGATAGGTGACCAGCTCGCCCTGCGCGGCGATCTCGTCCAGCGGGGTATCCCCCAGCGTGGCGGCGTCCAGAAATACGATCTTCATACTCAACGGAAGGAGATTCGCCAGTCAGGCCGGCGAATGACGTTAACGGATATTCGGGGTGTTCCAGACCTTGGTCTGCTTGCAATGAACCATGACGGCCTGGCCGCCGCAGCTGAGGCGGAAATCGCCCTCCTCCAGCCGCCACTTGCCGTCGGAGCCCACGAAGGCCAGTTCCGAGGCCGGCAGCGTGAAGCTGACGGTCCGGGTCTCGCCCGGCTGCAGCTCGATCTTCTCGAAGCCGCGCAGGCGCTTCACGTCCGGGATGAGGGATGCCACCAGATCGCTGCTGTAGAGCAGCACGGCCTCCTTGCCGGCCCGCAGGCCGGTGTTGGTCACGTCGACGGACAGCTTCAGCTGGTCCGCCGGACCGAACTCCGCCGGGCTCTCCAGGCGCATGTTGCCGTAGGAGAAGGTGGTGTAGCTCAGGCCGTAGCCGAAAGGCCACTGGACGTCCATCACGGCGTCGTAGTTGTAGGAGCCTTCCATCACCTCGCGGTGCTCGGACACCTTGTAATCATAGGTATGCAGGGCATTGATGTGCTTGGAATAGGTGAACGGCAGCTTGCCGGAGAAGTTCTCGTCGCCGGCGAGCAGGGCCGCCAGGGCGTCGCCGCCATAGTTGGACGGCAGCATCACGTCGACGACGGCGGCCGCGAGCGGCTCGATGTCGCCGATGATGCGCGGACGGCCTTCGTTCAGCACCAGGATGACGGGCTTGCCCGTGGCGGCCAGCTGCCGCACGAGCTCCTTCTGGTTCTCCGACAGGTTCAGGTCATCCATATTGCCTGGGGTCTCGCAATAGCTGTTCTCCCCCACGCAGGCCACGATCACGTCCGCGCCGCGGGCTGCACGCACGGCCTGCTGGATGCCCACGTTGATGTCTTTCTGCCAGTCGGCCTTGTCGTAGACCACGCCCGGCACCCAGCTCACCTTCCCGGGGAAACGGTTGTAGAGGGCCTCGAAGAAGGTATTGTACTGGGGTACGAAATCGTCCGCCGAGCCCTGCCAGGTGTAGGACCATCCGCCGTTCATGGCGCGCAGGCTGTTGGCGTTGGGGCCCGTGACGAGGATGCGCTCCGTGCCCTTGAGCGGCAGGACGCCCTCGTTCTTGAGCAGCACCTCCGACTCCACGGCGGCGGCATAGGACTGCTGCGCGAACTCGCGGGAAGCGAATTCCGAATACTCCCCTTCCCAGTTCGGGTTCTCGAACAGGCCCAGGCGGACCTTGAGACGCAGGATGCGGCGCACGGCGTCGTCGATGCGCGACATCGGGATCTCGCCGCTCTTCGCCAGGTCCACGATCACGTTGCAGCACTCCGGATCGTACGGGTCCATGATCATGTCGATGCCCGCGTTGATGCCGATCTTCACGGCCTCGCGCTTGTCGGCGGCCACATGGTCGCGGGTGAAGAGGTTGTCGATGTCGGCCCAGTCCGTCACCAGCATGCCGTCCCAGCCCAGCTGTTCCTTGACCCAGACGGTCAGCAGTTCGTAGTTCGCGTGCGTCGGGATGCCGTTGATGGAGGCGGAGTTGACCATCGCCGTCAGCGCGCCCGCCTCGAAGCACTCCTTGAACGGACGGAAGAACTTCTCACGGAGGTCATTCTCAACAATATAGGCCGGGGTGCGGTCCTTGCCGCTGAGCGGCACGCCGTAGCCCATGAAATGCTTGATGCTCACGGCCACGTGCTCGAGGTCCACGTGGTTGGGATCCGCGCCCTGGAGGGCCAGGGTCTCGGTGCGGGCCATCTCGGCCTGCAGGTAGGGATCTTCGCCCCAGCTCTCCCACTGGCGGGGCCAGCGGGGGTCGCGACCCAGGTCCATGACCGGCGAGAACACCCAGGGAACCTGGGCGGCGCGGGTCTCATAGGCCATCGCATGGCCCATCATCGCCGCGTAGTCGCGGTTGAACGTGGCGGCCAGGTTGATCTCCTGCGGGAAGAAGGTGCCGTCGGTGAGATAGCTGGCGCCGTGGATCATGTCCAGGCCGTAGATGCACGGGATGCCGATTCTCTCCATCGACACTTCCTGCATCTGACGGACGAGATCCGCGGTCTTCTCCCGGCTCTGCGCCCGGTCGTTCAGGACGTTCAGGATGGAGCCGACCTTGTAGTCGCCGATGATTCTGTCCAGTTTGGCGGGATCCAGGTTTTCACCCGTTTCGTCCTGCACCATCAGGATGGATATCTGCACCATCTGTCCGGCCTTCTCTTCGAGGGTCATGCCCTTCAGGACCTTTTCGACCTGCGCCTCTACGGCCGGATCAGGCGTGATGGCGGGAAGGACCTTGCCGGAAGGGGCGCTGCAGGCGGCCAGCGCCGCGAGGGCCAGCGAGAAAGCGGCGGCTTTCTTAATCATGAGACATTTCATATATTCCATTTGCTTATTTAGTCTTTAAAATTAAGCATTAATTTTCTATTTTTGCCCAAAATATGTCAGAAGAACTAAATCTTGTGCGCGATCTGGCGGTCATCCTGATTTCCGCAGGCGCATTCACCATCATATCCAAGGCGCTCAAGCAGCCTCTCATCCTGGGTTACATCCTGGCCGGGTTCCTTGTGGGCCCGCATATCTCCTGGTTCCCCGGAATCAGCTCCGAAGAGACGGTCCACCAGTGGTCCGAGATCGGCATCATCTTCCTGATGTTCGGTCTGGGCCTGGAATTCAGCTTCAAGAAACTGCTCAAGGTGGGCAGCAGCGCCCTCGTGACCGCCGGCAGCAAGTTCCTCGGCGTCTTCGTGATCGGATTCGTGGCCGGACAGGCCATGGGCTGGACGGCCATGGAAAGCATTTTCCTCGGCGGACTGCTGTCCATGTCCTCCACGATGGTCGTGTTGAAATCCTACGACGACATGGGGCTCAAGAGCAGGCCCTGGGCCGGCATGGTCTTCGGGACGCTCGTGGTCGAGGACCTGATCGCCATCCTCCTCATGGTGCTCCTCTCCACGATGGCGGTCTCCAACCAGTTCGCAGGCGGCGAGATGCTCTTCAACCTGGGCAAACTGGCCTTCTTCCTCATCCTGTGGTTCCTGGTGGGCATCTACGTGATTCCGTCCGTGCTCAAGCGGGCGCGGCGCTACCTCAACGACGAGATCCTGCTCATCGTGAGCATCGGCCTGTGCTTCGGCATGGTCGCGCTGGCCGAGACCGTCGGCTTCTCCTCCGCCCTCGGCGCCTTCGTGATGGGTTCCATCCTGGCCGAGACCATCGAGAGCGAGCACATCGACCGCCTCGTCTCGCCGATCAAGGACCTGTTCGGCGCCATCTTCTTCGTGTCCGTCGGTATGATGGTCGCCCCCGCCGTGATCGTGGAGCACTGGCTCACCATCCTCATCATCACCCTCATCGTGATGCTCAGCCACATCCTCTTCGCGGGCGCGGGCATCCTGATGACCGGCGGCGGCCTCCGGAACGCCGTCCATACCGGCTTCAGCCTCGCCCAGCTCGGCGAATTCGGCTTCATCATCGCCGGCGTCGGCGTGACCCTCGGGGTGATGCGGGATTTCATCTACCCGGTCATCATCGCCGTGTCCGTGATCACGACCTTTACGACCCCTTACATGATCAAGCTCGCGGGGCCGTCCTACAACCTGTTGCTCAAACGCCTGCCGGAAAGCTGGATCGCGCGCGTGGACGCCCCGGAACAGAAATCCCGCTCGAGCGCAGCCGAGCAGAGCGAATGGAAGACCCTGCTGCGCGCCTACTTCCTGCGCATCGTGCTCTACGGCGTGGTGATCGTCGCCATCATGATCGGTTCCGAGAAGTTCCTGGATCCGTTGGCGACCCGGCTCTTCCCCTCCTGGACCCAGTTCCAGCGAAACCTGGCCGTAGTCATCGTGACCCTGCTCGCCATGGCGCCCTTCATCTACGGAATGGCCATCAATTCCGGTTCCATCAACCGTTCGGCCAGCAAGCTCCTGGCGGAGAAGAACGCCAACAAATGGCCGCTCGCCGGCCTCGTGCTCACCCGCACCTTCCTGGCCGTCTCCATGTTCCTCAGCGTCATCGCCAGCCACTTCGAGCTGGCCGGCTGGGCCTTCCTCCTGATGCTTTTAGGCGGCATCATCTTCATCCTCGCCGCACGGCGCACCATGCACCGCTACTCCGCGCTGGAGCAGCGCTTCCTGAGCAACCTCAACGAAAAGGAGGAGGCGGAGCGCCGCAGCCACCCGGTCTCGACCTCCCTGCGCGAAAAGATGGTCGGCTACGACGTCCATCTGGAGCCGCTGGATGTCTCCCCGGACAGCGTCTTTGCGGGCAAGCAGCTGAAAGACATCCCGTTCCGCGCCGAGACGGGGGCCAACCTGGTCAAGATCCGGCGCGGCAACCAGAGCATCACCATCCCCTCCGGCGAGGTGCGGATCTACCCCTACGACAAGCTGCTCGCCGTGGGCTCCTCCGCCCAGATCGACGCCCTGCGGGCCATGCTTTCCCGCTCCAACGCCGTCCAGGCATCAGCAAGCGACCTGGAGTTCGAGGTGGTCACGCTCACGCTGGAAGCAGATTCCTTCCTGACCGGCAAGACACTGCGCACCGTCAACATGCGCCAGTACCGCTGCATGGTAATCAGCGTCCTGCACGAAGGCGAATTCACCACAAACCCCGAACCGGATTTCCAGTTCGGGGTCGGCGATGTCGTATGGATTGCCGGTGAGACCAGCTCCCTGCCCTACAAGTCGTAGGTAAGGCCGACGGACCAGGTCCTGTGATTGGCCTTGATCGGCGTGGTCGAGCGCGGCATCATGCCGCAGGTACCGTTCTGATAGTTGAAGAAAAGCTGGAATTTTGCGAACGCAGCGGACAAACCGAATCCGTACAGGTTGCCGTATGCCCCCCGGCCGAATGAGCCGTAAATATCCAGCCAGCTGAACGGATTGTATTCCACGCCCAGACGCGCTTCCCAGTAGGGCATGTCCTCGTAGGAGGAATAACTGGCCACGGCGCCGACACTGACACGCTCATAGCAGGGAAGGATGTACTTGGCACCCAGGTTGGCATGGAAGGTCAAAGCCTCCACGCGGGTCTTGTTTCCGCGCAGATAGAGCATGGTATGATCCAGGAGGTGATTTCCCACTTCCTTGAGCTTATCCTTCATTCCCTGCTCGTTCAGCTGATCATACGTGAGCGTTCCAAGGCCATTGAAGAACACATAACCCGTGGTGGCGGCCGCATTGCCGTAATGCCAGACGACGGCGCCGAGATCCAGGATGGAGGCCGACAGGGTCAGGTATTCGTTCGGCGTGACGGACACGCCCAGATCCAGGGCGGCTCCGCCACCCGTGGGAAGCGGAAGTCTGTCGTTGGACCGTATATCGCTCAGTTTCAGTTTCTGATTGGGGTAAACGTCGACAAAATCATACAAACGGGAGGGCACATCCAGGTCTGCATTGAAGGCGATCTGATAGCCGGCGGCGGCCATCTGCACGTCGAAACGCGTGACCCGCGCGGACAGACCGTACATCGCAGCCAGCAGCTTGACGCGTCCGCCGACGGAAACGACGTCGCTGAGCCGGCGGGAATAGCCGTAGGCAAGTTCAATATAGGCCTGCCCCTTGGCGCCGAAGCGGCTCAGATCATAATTGTCCCGCACGGGACCCCGTTTCAGGAGTTCGAACGCTTCCCTGGGCGCGGACATGCTGACCGGGACGCGTGCGTTGATCTCGAACGTATGATAGGCGTCTCCCCTGGCGAAACCGTATGAAAAGACGTTGAAATCATACTGCGTTATGGATTTACTGATGTCCGGGAGATTGCCCAGGAACTCGCCGGCAGATATGGAAGAATGCAGGCCCGTCACCAGGCCGTCCGCAGTGGGATACAGGAAAGCGGATGCGCCGACATTGGTGAGCGCATGCTTGGAAAGCTCGAATCCGCTCACGAAATCGCTTCCCGGGATGAGGGCAGGATTGAAGCGGTAGATCTGGCGATAATTCCGGAAGAAGAAGCCCTCCTGCATCGATTGGGCGTGCAAGAACCATCCGGCGCAGCAGAATAGCGCGGCTGCAAGCAGGTATTTCTTATTTATCATTGCCGAAGAGCGTTATGCCGCCGCGAAGCGTAGCGGTGGCGGATTTAATGGCCAGACCCATCCGGGAGGAGAGCGGAACGCCGCTCTTTCCTTCCGGAGCCTGGATCGTCACGGTAATCTCGACGCCGGTGATATCAGGAATACTGCCGTCCGTCGCCTTGACCTCCAGGGTCACGGGCGTGGTGACCGGCTTCTCGACCGTGCCGCCGGCAATCTTCACGCCGGAGGAAAAGACGATGTCGGGATTCTCCTTTCCGTCCTTATCCAGGAACTTGACACTGTCCAGCGTCACGTCCAAAGGCAGCGAGTTCTCCAGGTCGAAGGAGACCTGGCACTGGCGCAGCTTGAACTTGCCGATCTCCACCTTCAAGTTATTGATCGGAAGCGTCTGCGTCATTTTGAAAGCAGAACCGACAGCGACGGATCCCTTGTATTTACTGGAGATGACGAACGAACAGTTGTTCCCCGAACGGACCTTGTCCGCCACATTCTTCGGAAGATCCAGCGTAAGGTCCTCCAGTTCCAACATGGACACACGGTCCGTCACATCCTCAGGAATGTCGAACTGGACGAGCGTCCGGGCGCTGTAATAGCTCGGAACGGCAAAGTCGGTCAGGTCAATTTCCTGCGTATAGCTCGTCGAATAATCGGAAGCCGTGCAACTCATCCTGGCCTTCGCGTTCAGCTTGAGCTCCGCCATGATCGGATTCTGCTCCTGGACGATCAGCATCTGGTGCGGTATACACAAGCCGAACATGGCCAGCATAGAAGACATGCCGCCGATGCTGGCGGAACGGGTTCCTATCTCCCAGCGGTATGGCTGCGTCCTGTCGGGGATCTTGAGGGCCAGCTCATAGACGTTGCCGTTGAAGATTTCCTCCTCGGACTCGATGTAAAAGACGCCGTCGTCACCCTCTTTAACGAACTGGCTCACCAGCGTCCCGATTTGGGATCCGTTCAAGAGCGAAGCTACGGTGATGGGGCCGACGTTACCGACAGGCACGGCGATGCCCTCCTCGAAAAGTGTCACCTCCTTGTCCAGTCTTCTGAACGTGTCATATTCCATATGCGAGCACCCGCACAGCGGAATCAGGACAAGAAGCAACAAGAAAAGATTCTTGTTACGCATAGTTTTCGTGTTATATCTTGTTTGTGGGTTTTACGCGAGTACGGCGTCCGCGAGCGCCTCAAGCGCCGGGAGGTCGCTGTCCTGCATGCGGCTGCGGATGGTGACCTTGTCGCCGATGAGCTCGACGTCCTTCATCGCGGAGAGCATCTCCGTCATCACGCGGCCGGCGGACGGGGCCCAGCTGCCGTTCTCGATGACGGCGGCGCGGCGTTTCTGCCAGCCTTTGATCTGCAGGTGCCAGAGGAAATCGTACATCGGCGGGAAGAGGCCGGCGTCGTAGGAAGACGCGGCGACGACCAGCGTGCCGTAGCGGAACGCGTCTTCGATGGCTTCCGCGAGGTCGTCGCGGGTCAGGTCGGACGTCGCCACCTTCGGGCAGCCCTTGGCGCGGAGGATCTCCGCGAATTTCTCGGCCGCCTCGGCCGTGCCGCCATGGATGGACGCGTAGGCGACGAACACACCCGGCGTCTCAACGCCGTAGCTGCTCCAGATGCCGTAGAGGCGCAGGGCCTCCGCGAGCGTGTCGCGCAGCATCGGTCCGTGCAGCGGGCAGACGGTCTGCACGCCCAACGGGCCCACCTTCGCGAGCACACGCTGCACCTGCGGGCCGTACTTGCCGCAGATATTGAAATAGTAGCGGCGCGCCTCGCAGGCCCAGTCGTAGTCCGGCGTGCACCAGAAGCCGCCGGTCTGCTCCAGGGCGCCGAACTTGCCGAAGGCGTCGGCGCTGAAGAGCACTTTCTCCGTCTCCTCGAAACTCATCATGACCTCCGGCCAGTGGACCATCGCGGCGGCCACGAAGCGCAGCGTATGCGCGCCGAGCGGCAGCGTGTCGCCCTCGTTCACGGCACGGGTGCGGCCTTCCAGCTTCGCGCCCGGGAAGAACTGCGGGAGCATCTTGAGCGCGATGGCGCTCGCGACCAGGGTCATCTCCGGATACTTCTCCAGCAGCGCCGCGGCGCAGGCGGAATGGTCCGGCTCCATGTGGTGGACGACCAGATAGTCCGGCTTGCGGCCCTGCAGGGCCTCTTCCAGGTTCTTCATCCACACGTCGGCCGTGCGGGTGTCGGACGTGTCCAGGACGGCCACTTTCTCGTCGAGGATGACATAGGAGTTATAGGACATGCCTTCCGGCACAAGATACTGGCTTTCAAACAGGTCGAGGTCGTTGTCGTCGACGCCGATATAGCGGATGGCAGGGCTGATGGCTTGTGTCATTACAATCTAATTATGGGTTATTCATACAAATTTAATGAAATTAATCCGAAAATCACTATTTTTACAATATGATACTTCTTATCCTGAAACTCCTGGGTTCGCTGGCGATGTTCCTGTACGGAATGTCCTTGATGAGCGGCGGATTGCAGAAGATGGCCGGAAACCGCATGCGGGTGTTCATGGCCAAGATGACCTCCAACAACTTCAAGTGCATCCTGACCGGTATCGTGGTCACTGCCATGGTGCAGAGTTCCACCGCGACCACCCTGATGATCGTCAGTTTCGTCAACGCCGGCCTGTTCGCCCTCGGCAGCGCCATCGCCGTCATCATGGGCGCGAACATCGGCACCACGGTGACCGCCTGGATCTTCGCCCTGAGTTTCGGAGAAGGAAGCTGGAGTATCGCTACCATCGCCATACCGCTGATGTTCTTCGCCTTCGTGGCGCGGAGCATCAAGAAATACACCAACCTGGGCGAGTTCCTGATGGGTTTCGCCTTCCTGTTCCTGGGTCTCTCCATCCTGAAGGAGACCTCCACGGTCCTGCTCGACAACGAAGGGGTGCGCGTCTTCCTGTCCACCCTGTCGGGCCACGGCATCTGGAGCATCTTCCTGTTCATGCTGGCCGGCGCGGCCATCACCCTGATGCTCCAGAGCTCCGCCACCGCCACCGCCATCACGATGCTGCTCGTGGCGCAGGGCTATATTCCTTTCGCCATGGCGACGGCCATGGTGCTCGGCAGCAACCTCGGAACCACGGTCACGTCCAACATCGCCGCTTCCGTAGCCAACGTGAGCGCCAAGCGGACCGCGCGCGCCCACTTCCTGTTCAACCTGTTCGGCGTCATCCTCGCGCTGGTGTTCTTCAAGCCGTTCATCAACCTGGTCGGACTCTCGGTGGAAGCGCTGGGATTCCCGAACCCCATCACGATCAGCTTTGCAGATGCGGATGAAGCCACGCGGGAGCACCTGGTCGCATCGCTCCCGTACAGCGTGGCGGTGCTCCACACGGTCTTCAACGTCATCACAACCCTCATCCTGGTCTGGTTCATCCCGCAGCTTGTGAAGATGGTGACGTGGATGGTCCCGAACAAGGGCGAAGTGAAAGAGACCCACCGCCTCAAATATATCGGCGTCGGTAAGATCGCCACCGGCGACATCGCCCTCAACAGCGCCAAGCTGGAGGTCGTCGAATTCGGCCGCCTGTGCCACAGGGACCTTAACTATATCCGCAAGGCCATCAACGCCGACGCGCTCGAAGCTTTCGAGGAGGCGGACAAGAAACTCGTTCATTATGAGGAAGTCACCGACAATATCGAACGGGAAATCGCGACCTACCTGCGTGACGTCAGCAGCAATGAGCTGAGTACCAACGGTCTGGCGCGCATGCGTGAGTTATACCGCATCATCGGCGAGATGGAGTCGCTGGGCGACAGCGGCGAGACGATCGGCAAGATCATCGCCCGGCTCTGGGGCCACGACTGCCATTTCACGGAAGACATGCTGCATCGCCTGAACAAGATGCTGGACCTGCTGGACGAGGCCTATGTGGCCATGGACTTCAACCTTTCCACGCCGCTGGTCGAGCTGCGCGACATCGAGAATGCGGAAACGGCCGAAAAGGCCATCAACGAATACCGCGACCGCCTCCGCGACGAGCATCTGTCCAACATCGAAAAATCCTCCTACCCTTACGAGACCGGTTCCTTCTACATGGACCTCGTGAACTGCCTCGAGAAGATGGGAGACTTCATCATCAACATCTCGGAAAGCGTCATCGGCGCCAAAGCCGCATAGCATCACAGCGTCAGGCTGTGGTCGATGCAGGAGGGGTATTCCTCCGGGTAGTGCGTGACCATGAGCAGGGTCTTACCTGGGGCGCCGCAGAAGCGGTCCAGCAGGGCCTTGACATGCAGGCGCTGCGCATCGTCGAGACCGTGCAGCGGCTCGTCCAGCACGTAGAGCGGCGGATCCTTGACGAAGGCGCGGGCCACGAGGCACAGGCGCTGTTCCCCGCTGGAAAGCTGCAGGAAGGGCCTTTCGGCGAATGCCTCAATGCCGAACTCCCCCATCCAGCGCCGCGCGCAGGCGTACTGCTCCGGCGAAGGATGCCGGTAGAGCCCCTCGGTGTCGAACAGCCCGCTGGCCACGATGTCCAGCGCGGGCGCATCCACCTGGAAGGCGCGGTGCAACTCCGGACTGACGAAGCCGATGTTGCGCTTGATGTCCCAGATGGTCTCCCCGCTCCCCCGCGGCCGGCCGAACAGCTCGATGTCGCAGGCGTACGCCATGGGGTTGTCGGCGCAGATCAGGCTCAGGAGCGTCGTTTTGCCGCTGCCGTTCGCGCCGGTCAGCGCCCAGTGCTCCCCCTGCCGCACCGTCCAGTCCAGGCTGTCCAGGACGACGCGTTCGCCGTAGCGTATGGTCACCCCGCGCATGTGGATGACGGCCGGCGGCAGAACCGCGTCCTGATACGCCTCCAGCGGCATTTTCTCCCCCGCTTTCCCGTCCGCGACGGGAATGACGTGCGTGATGAAGGGCGGGATTTCCGTCACGCGGGAAAGCACCAGCACCAGCGTCGTGGTGGCCGCCAGCTCGGTCAGCCGGCGGGTCAGGGCCTTCCGCGCCTGCGGATCTAGACCGATATAGGGGTTGTCGATCACGAGGTATTCCGGTCCGCCCTGCAGCGCGCGGTCGAGCTGGTACTTGCGCAGCTCGCCCGAGGAGAGCGTCACCAGGGGCCGGCCCCCGACCGAGGGCGGGTCGTTCTCCAGGGTGAAGAGGTTCCAGCGCTGCTGCATGAAGAAATTGCGGTCGCCGTAGCTCCCGTAGGAATCGCGGAAGGTGATGTATTTCGCGCCGTTCCGGCCGGCGAACGCGGCCGCCAGGCGGCTCTTGCCGGAGCCGTTCGGGCCCACGATGGCCACCTGCTCCCCTTTCCGGATATCCAGCGCCTCCATCAGCCCGCGATTTTATGATAGACGTCGTTGATGACCAGGCCCGCCAGCGTCATACCGAAGATGGCGGTGATGTGCGCCAGCGAACCATTGATCTGCGCCTTGTTGAACAGGTCCGTCTCGGCCTCGCCCACACCGCCCCGGTTGGGCAGCACCTCCTCGTCGTAGACGCAGCGGAACTTGTGGCCCGGCCAGGTATGGTTCTGCTTGAACTTCTTGCGGAGGGCGGCGCCCAGCGGGCACCCGCGGACATTCCAGAATTCGCCCACGCGCACTTGCGTGGGATCGACTTTCAGGGCCGCCCCCATCGCGCAGAAGAAAACGGCGGGCGTGCGCGTCGCCCGCAGGATGAGCTCACCCTTGTCCTTGAGCGAATCGATGGCGTCCAGGATGTAGTCGTACTCCTCCATCGCGAATTCCCCGGCCGTCTCGGCCGTGAAAATCTTCTGCGAGGTCTCGATCCGCGCATCCGGCGCGATCTCCAGCAGGCGCTCGCGCAGCGCCTCCACCTTCACCTGCCCCACCGTGCGCGGCGTCGCCATCAGCTGGCGCCCGACGTTGCTCTCGCTGATCACGTCGGCGTCCACGAGCGTCAGGTGCCGCACGCCCGAGCGGACCAGCCCCTCGGC
>Ga0310696_10003631_pt1 | contig 19176 bp, 8 predicted proteins | sample AusTroGonzalo_MG_4_FD_203885 | JGI IMG/M metagenome (GOLD analysis project Ga0310696, IMG submission 203885) | Bovine rumen microbial communities from tropical cattle in Woodstock, Queensland, Australia - Gonzalo_02 (v2) (version 2) | ecosystem: Host-associated > Mammals > Digestive system >... | reverse complement strand
CTGTCCAATGCTCAAGGAGGTTCCCGCCCCCGCGCAGGGTCCTGTCTTCTCGCCGAAGGACGGCTATATCAGTATCGAGGCCGAACACACATGGAGTCGTACAGACGCCACGCAGGCGCAATGGACAATCATCCCCTATATGGGTCGAACGCTCAGCGGCATCGCCCTGATGCCCTACACCGTCGCCACCGACAATGCCTCGCTGGCCTATTATTTTTCTTTGGGTCAGGAGAAATCGCTCACCTCGCGCGTATCAATCCACGTGGTCACAAAATCGACGCTTGATTTCCTCGATAAGGGCGGCCTCGTCTATGACGTTGCCCTTGATGGTGGTGAGCCCGTAAGCGTGAACTTCAACAGCAACCTCAACGAGAAGCCTGAGAATATCTACAGCATCTATTACCCCACCGTAGCCAGTCGTGTGGTGGAGAAGACTGTAGAACTGACTCTTGGAGAGGGCGATCTGCACACGCTGACCATCCATCCGCAGGATCCTGGTATCGTGTTCGAGAAGATCGTCATCGATCTTGGCGGCTACCAGCGCCAGTTCCTCTTCGGCAAGGAATCGCCCAAGACCTATAAAAATAATGAATAATTAACAATGCATAATGCATCATACAAATATAAAACCAAACAAATCAAAATGAACATTCGAAGTATCTCCTGCCTCGCCCTGTTATTGGGTGCTGCAGCAGGCCTCTCAGCGCAGAAGGCCATTACGCCCCCACAGGGAGGCAAACAAATTAGTGACGAACTCATCGGTATCTTCTTTGAAGATATCAGCAGCGCTGCCGACGGTGGTCTGTATGGCGAACTGATCCAGAACGGATCGTTCGAGTACAATCCTGCCGAGCGCGACGGCTGGGGACCTGGCACCGCTTGGAAGGTGCAGCGCCCAGGACACTCCCTCGGACTCCTGGAAGTCAAGATGACGGGAGGTCTTAACGCCAACAATCCCACCTATATGCGTCTGAACACCGAACGTGTGAAGGAGTATCGCGACTATCGTGGTTGGAAAGGTTTCGGCATTCAGAACGACGGCTTCGACGGCATTTCCGTAAAGGGTGGCCAGAAGTACAACTTCTCAATCTTCATGCGTAACCCCGAAGACGGCACGAAGCAGGTGCGTATCTCACTTATTGAGCAGCAGCAGGGATTCCCTCCCAAAGATCCGAAACTGTTGGCTGATGCTACGATCGACGTGAGCAGCAAGGAGTGGAAGGAGTATAAACTCGTGCTCACCCCTGATACCTGTAGCCAGAAGGCTGCCCTGCAGATTCTCTCCCTCACGACGGGTGCCCTCGATATCGACATGGTGTCGCTGATGCCTCAGGATACCTATAAGGGGCATGGTCTGCGTAAGGACCTCGCTCAGGCTCTGGCTGACCTGAAGCCGAAGTTCATGCGCTTCCCTGGCGGATGTGTCGTACATGGTGGTGGCGACGGATTCTGGGATACCTACCGTTGGAAGACCACCATCGGCCCCAAGGAGCAGCGTAAGAGCCTGAAGAACACCTGGGGTTATCATCAGAGCATGGGACTGGGTTACTTTGAGTATTTCCAGTTCTGCGAGGATCTCGGCATGGAGCCCGTACCCATCCTGCCTTGTGGCGTTTCCTGTCAGGGTGCCAACGGTGGCTGGGGCTTGTGGCCTACACAGGCTCAGGACGTGGTGCCAATGTCTGAGATGGACGAGTGGGTTGCTGAGGCCATCGACCTCATCGAGTGGGCCAATGGCGACCCTGCCACCAACAAATGGGCGAAGATGCGTGCCGATGCTGGACACCCCGCCCCCTTCAACCTGAAATACCTCGGACTCGGCAACGAGGAGAAGATCTCTCCCGAGTTCTGCGAGCGCTTTAAATATATATACGAACGCGTGATGAAGGCTCACCCCGAAATCGTTATCGTGGGTACCGCTGGTCCTGGATCACACTCTGACAATCCCGACTTCGAGAGTGGCTGGAAACTGGCTGAAGAACTCGGCATGCCCATCATCGACGAACACTACTACGAGCCCAATACCTACTTCCTAAACAAGCGCCAATACGACAACTATCCCCGTAACCGCAAGACGAAGGTTTATCTGGGTGAGTATGCCTCAAAGGACAAGAAACTTATCGACGCCCTAGCCGAGGGTCTCTATCTGCTCCATGTCGAGCGCAATGGCGATGTAGTCTGCATGACTTCTTATGCTCCTCTCTTCGCCCGTAAGACCAATACCAATTGGAATCCTGACCTGATTTACTTCGACAACGAACGTCCGTTCCTAACCTGCAGTTACTATGTGCAGCAGATGTTCGGACTGTCGTCAGGTAACTATTACTATGGCGATTGTGTGAAGTTCGAGGGCGACGCCGCTGACGCCATCCAGCCGCTGGAGGGTGTACAATACGGTCAGAGTGTTGTGCTGAACACCAAGACACGCCAACTCTTCGTGAAGGTTTGTAACGCTACTGCCGAGGCCAAGACCGCACACCTCGACCTCTCGCGTTTCAAGGGGCTGAAGGCCATCGCCACCAAGCGCACACTCACTGGTGCTGCCGATGCTGAGAACAACTACGACGCTCAGCCCATCGCACCTGTCGACGAGACCATCAAACTGAAGAAGCGCATGGATCTCGAGGTAGCACCCTACTCATTCACAATGATCACAATCAATTTATAATCAAGACAATATGAAAAAGATTTTTGTTTTCCTTCTGATGAGCGTGTTCGCCATTTCGGTGAGCGCACAGAAAGGTAAGGCCCAGAAAGCCGTCGTCAAGGAACCAGATCCCAATTTCTACATCTTCCTCTGCTTCGGACAGTCGAACATGGAGGGGGCAGCCCGTCCTGAGGCTCAGGATCTGAAGAGCCCTGGTCCACGATTCCTTTGGATGCCCGCTGTTGACTATCCTGCTACTGAGACACTCCCAGAGCGTAAGATGGGTGAGTGGTACGAGGCCATTCCTCCCCTCTGTCGTCCTAACACGGGTCTGACACCTGCCGACTGGTTTGGTCGAACGCTAGTGACCTCGCTACCTGAGAACATCAAAATTGGCGTCATCCACGTTGCCATTGGTGGTATCGATATCAAAGGTTTCCTGCCCGATAGCATCGATAACTATGTGAAGACCAAGGCCCCGAACTGGATGAAGGGCATGCTTGCTGCCTACGATAACAACCCCTACCAGCGTCTGGTCACACTGGCCAAGAAGGCTCAGAAGGATGGTGTCATCAAGGGTATCCTGATGCACCAGGGCGAGACCAATACGGGTGATCCGAAGTGGGCTGGCATGGTGAAAGAGGTGTACGACAACCTCTGTGGCGACCTTCAGTTGAAGCCCGAAGAGGTGAACCTCTATGCTGGTAATATCGTACAGGCCGACGGCAAGGGTGTCTGCATTGGTTGTAAGAAACAGATCGACGAACTGCCCCAGACTCTGCACACCGCACAGGTCATCTCTTCTGATAATTGTACTAATGGTCCTGACCGTCTGCATTTCGATGCTGCAGGTTATCGTGAGTTGGGTTGCCGTTATGGTGAGGCTGTTGCCCGTCATCTGGGTTTTGAGCCCAAGCGCCCCTATATCGAGATGCCCAAGAAGATCGAGGCTCCTGCCGATGCCTTCATTGCTGAGACCACTGTTCCTGGCAACGAGTATCCGAAGATCGACAAGGAAGGCCGTGCCTATTTCCGCATTTCTGCCCCTGAGGCCCGTAAAGTTATTGTCGACATCTGCGACAAGAAATACGATATGCAGCCTGATGGCAAGGGCAACTTCATGGCTGTTACCGATCCCCTCGTGCCTGGCTTCCACTATTATTTCATGAATATCGGAGGTGTCAACTTCATCGATCCAGCCACGGAGACCTTCTTCGGCTGCAACCGTGAGGCTGGCGGTATCGAGATTCCTGAGGGTCCTGAGGGCGACTACTACCGTCCGCAGCAGGGCATCGACCACGGACAGGTGCGCAGCATCTACTACTTCAGCAACGAGCAGCAGACCTGGCGCCACGCGATGGTTTATACCCCCGCAGGCTACGACCTCAAGGCCAACATCAAGAAGCGCTACCCTGTGCTCTATCTGCAGCATGGTATGGGTGAGGACGAGACAGGCTGGACGAAGCAGGGTCACATGCAGCACATCATGGACAATGCCATTGCCGCTGGCGAGGCTGTGCCGATGATTGTGGTTATGGAAAGTGGCGACATCAAGGCTCCCTTCGGCCCCGGACAGTCGCGCGACCAATATGGAAACTCGTTCTATCCCGTCCTGCTCAACGACCTCATCCCCTATATCGATGCCAACTTCCGTACGAAGACCGATCGCGACAATCGTGCTATGGCTGGTCTCTCTTGGGGTGGTCATCAGACATTCGACGTGGTGCTCACCAACCTCGACAAGTTCTCTTACATCGGCACCTTCAGTGGCGCCATCTTCGGCCTCGATGTGAAGACCGCCTACAACGGTGTGTTCACCAATCCCGAATCGTTCAACCGTCAGATCCACTACTTCCTGATGTGCAGCGGTACCGAGGGCATGGATAAGATGTTTGGCACGAAGAAAATGGTGGAGAGCCTCAATGAGATGGGAATCAACGCCCACTACTCAGAGTCGACAGGTACCGCCCACGAGTGGCTCACTTGGCGTCGCGGACTCCACGAATTCATCCCCCATCTGTTCAAGTAATGGGCATGAAAGAAAGAAAAAACCACGATGGAAGTTATCTTAAAACAAGAATAATTTTCAGAATACTATATCAAAAGTAACATAAAGGCTATAAAATTATAACATTTATGATCTTTGAAACAAATAAAAAAGTTTAAGTAACAAAAAATAAATTGAGTTCCAAATATTTGTTGTAATTTTGCAGCAGAATCAAGAATAAAATTGTTTTAGTTATATTAGTAGTTAGTAGTTTTTCCTTCCCCGGGACCCAAGAAAAGCGTTTCTTGTCCCGGGGTTCTTTTATAATCCAAAAGAAAGTCGTATCTTTGCACACGAATCAAATCTAACAATATCAATATGAAGCAGATTTTCACAACTATCCTTCTCTGCGTATGTGGCACATTGGCCACTCAGGCACAACAGCACAAATTATGGTACAGTCAACCCGCCAGTCACTGGCTGGAGGCCCTACCCGTAGGTAACTCCCACCTTGGAGCAATGGTCTATGGCAAGACTGATACCGAGGAGATTCAACTAAACGAAGAGACCTTCTGGAGCGGATCGCCCCACGACAACAACAGTCCTGAGGCCAAATCCCATCTGCAGAAGGTACGCAACCTGATCTTTGCTGGCAAGGAAGACGAGGCCCACGCCCTGCTCGACAAATATTTCATCAAGGGCCCTCATGGCATGCGGTTCCTGCCCCTGGGCTGTGTGATGCTGAAACTGGGCCACGACGAGGTGAGCGACTACAAGCGCGAACTGACCTTAGGTAATGCCCTGAACACCACCTATTATATATATAAAGGTGTAAAATACGAGCGTACGGTGTTTGCCTCACAGGCCGACAACGCTATTATCGTACATCTCAAAGCCTCGAAGAAGGGGGCGCTCGATCTGGGCATAGGCTTCGAAAGCCCGTTTGAGGTAAAGGGACAGCGACGAGTAATAGACCACAAACTCTCTTGCGTGATGAACAATGTGGAGCAAGAGGGAATCCCTGGCCAACTCACTGCCGAGGCACTGATTATGGCCGAGACAGACGGAGATATCGTGGATACCGACTCGATGATGATGGTGACAAATGGTACCACGGCAACCATTTACATCACTGCTGCCACCAACTTTGAGAATTACGATAAAATAGGCAGTGCCGAAACCATCGGACAGAAGAATGAGAAGGCACTGAGCCCACTGAAAACTAAGGGTTACGACAAACTACAGAATGATCACATCGAGAAATACCAGGAGCAATATAACCGTGTATCGCTGACGCTGCCGAAATCCGAGAATTCTGGCTTAGAAACAGACAAACGCCTCCAGGCCTTCAATTCTCAACTTTCGACTCCCAACGCCCAACTCGATTTGGACATGGTGTCGCTGATGATGCAGTATGGCCGTTATCTGCTCATCTCGTCAAGTCAGCCTGGTGGCCAGCCTGCCAATCTGCAAGGTGTGTGGAACAACAAGATGGACGCCCCCTGGGATTCGAAATACACCATCAACATCAATGCCGAGATGAACTACTGGCCTGCCCTAGTGGGGAATCTCGCAGAGACCCAGCAGCCCCTGTTCTCGATGATCCGCGACCTGAGTGAGTCAGGTGCGAAGACGGCCCAAGAGATGTACGGCTGTCATGGATGGATGGCCCACCACAATACCGATCTCTGGCGCATCGCTGGTCCTGTGGACGGAACCACCTGGGGCATGTTCCCCACAGGTGGCGCCTGGCTGACCACCCACCTCTGGCAGCACTATCTTTACACGGGCGATAAGCAGTTCTTGGAAGAATACTACCCCGTGATGAAGGGCGCAGCCGACTTCCTGCTCGACTATCTGCAGACCTACCCCGCCAATGGCTATATCAAAGAGGCTGCTGGTTGGCTGGTGACTGTTCCTACGGTATCGCCAGAACATGGTCCCATTGGCAAGAAAACCACCGTGACGGCTGGTTCGACGATGGACAATCAGATTGTGTTCGATGTCCTCTCGCAAACCCTCGCCGCTGCTAAAGTCCTCGGCAAAGACGATTCTTCACTCATCGCTCTGCAATCTTCACTCTCAAAGCTTCCCCCTATGCAGATCGGCCGTTATGGTCAGTTACAGGAGTGGATGCAGGATGGCGACGATCCTAACGACCAGCATCGCCATATCTCCCACCTCTATGGTCTCTACCCCTCGAATCAGATATCACCTTACTCCCATCCCGACCTGTTTACCGCAGCTGCCAACACCCTGAATCAGCGTGGCGACATGGCTACGGGCTGGAGTCTGGGCTGGAAGATCAATTTCTGGGCCCGTATGCTTGATGGCAACCACGCTTTTCGCATCATCAGCAACATGCTGAATATGATACCCTACACCACTGAGTGGGGCCCCCGTGGTGGTACCTATCCAAACCTCTTCGACGCCCACCCCCCCTTCCAGATTGATGGCAACTTCGGCTGTGCCGCTGGTGTGTGCGAGATGCTGTTACAGAGTCACGACAATGCCGTCCACCTGTTGCCAGCCCTGCCTGACAACTGGCGCGAGGGTGTGGTACGTGGTCTAAAAGCTCGTGGTGGTTTTACCGTCGATATGTCATGGTCTGACGGACAACTGCAGCAGGCCACCATCTTCTCGAAGATTGGCGGAACGCTTCGCCTACGCTCTTATGTCCCATTAAAGGGCGAAGATCTGATGCCAGCCGAAGGCCCCTGTCCGAACGCGCTGTTTGCATCGCCCGAGATCCCTGCACCCCTCCATTCGCCAGAGCTGAAGGATCTGCCGCTGGTGCCGCTGAAAGAGGTGTTCGAGTATGATGTCAACACGGTCCCAGGCCAGATCATCACCATTAGGAAAAGGTAAAAAGACCCTTCGACAGGCTCAGGGACCGTAAAAAGTTGAAAAGTAAGGGTTGATGATACTTTAACGAAAGTATTTGATACAAATGGGAATATTTGGTGGCGAATAATTTCGTAACTTTGCAGCCTAATTATTCCCTTTTTTATATGAATTATCGCTTATTATCTATTATTTCCGTGTTCTGTGTCGGCCTTCATGTGTCGGCACAGAACTTTCCTTATCAGAATCCTGAACTGAGCGCCAAAGAGCGTGCGAAGGATCTCTGCAGTCGTCTGACCATTGAAGAGAAGGCCATGCTGATGCTCGACGAGAGCCCAGCCATCCCCCGTCTCGGCATCAAGAAATTCTTCTGGTGGAGCGAGGCCCTGCATGGCGCAGCCAACATGGGCAACGTCACCAACTTCCCCGAGCCAGTGGGCATGGCGGCATCGTTCAATCCCGACTTGCTCTACAAGGTGTTCGATGTAGCCTCGACAGAGTTTCGTGCCCAGTATAACCATCGTATATACGATCTGGGTGGCGAGGACATGAAGATGCGTAGTCTCTCCGTATGGACTCCTAACGTGAACATCTTCCGTGACCCCCGCTGGGGACGTGGACAGGAGACCTACGGCGAAGACCCCTACCTGACCTCCGTCATGGGTGTGCAGGTGGTTCGTGGTCTGCAGGGACCCGAGGATGCCAAATACCGCAAGCTCTGGGCCTGTGCCAAGCACTATGCCGTACACAGCGGTCCTGAGTACACCCGCCATACTGCCAACCTCACCAATGTGTCTGCCCGTGATTTCTGGGAGACTTACATGCCCGCCTTCAAGACCCTGGTACAGGATGCCAAGGTGCGCGAGGTGATGTGCGCCTACCAGCGTCTCGACGACGACCCCTGCTGCGGCTCCACCCGTCTGCTCCAGCAGATCCTGCGCGACGACTGGGGATTCCAGTATCTCGTGGTCAGCGACTGCGGTGCTATCAGCGACTTCTACCAGAACCACAAGTCATCCTCTGATGCTGTCCATGGAACAGCGAAAGCCGTTCTGGCTGGTACTGATGTGGAGTGTGGTTTCAGCTATCCCTATAAGACAATTCCCGAGGCCGTCAAGAGAGGGCTGCTCCCTGAGGCAGAGGTCGATAAGCATGTCATCCGTCTGCTCGAAGGTCGTTTCGACCTTGGCGAGATGGACGATCCCTCACTCGTGGAGTGGTCGAAGATCCCTTACTCAGCCATGTCAACGAAGGCCTCCGCTCAGTTAGCCCTCGATATGGCCCGTCAGACCATCGTTCTGCTACAGAACAAGGGTAACATCCTGCCACTGAAGAAGAATGCGGAGAAGATTGCCGTCATCGGCCCCAATGCCGATAACACACCGATGATGTGGGGTAACTACAACGGCACGCCCAACCATACCGTCACCATCCTCGACGGCATCAAGGCCAAGCAGAAGAAGCTTGTCTATATCCCTGGCTGCGACCTGACCTACAACCAGGTGATGGAGTGCCATCTCGCTTCCGAATGTGTCACTCCCGATGGCAAGAAAGGCCTGAAGGGAACCTTCTGGAACAATACCACGATGGAGGGCAAGCCCTTCACCACGGAGATCTATACGAAGCCTGTCAATGTCACCACGGCTGGTATGCATGTCTTTGCGCCCAACCTGCCCATTGAGGATTTCTCTGCCAAATACGAGACCACCTTCACCCCGAAGGAGGCAGGCGAATATGTGCTGAACGTGGAATCTACGGGTCATTTCGAAGTTTACGTCAATGGCGAGCGGAAGGTCATGCAACACACGTGGCGCGCTACACCCACCCGTACCGTTCTTCAGGCAGAGAAGGGACAGTCGTTCAAGATCGAGGTGCGTTTCCAGACGGTGAAGACCTGGGGCGCCTCGATGAAGATCGACGTGGCTCGCGAGCTGCTCATCGACTATCAGCAGATCATCGCCCAGCTGAAGGGTATCGACAAGGTAATCTTCTGCGGTGGTATCGCTCCGAGCCTCGAAGGCGAGGAGATGCCTGTCAATATCGAGGGCTTCAAGGGTGGCGATCGCACGAGCATCGAGCTGCCGAAAGTGCAGCGCGACTTCCTCAAGGCCCTGAAAGAGGCTGGCAAGCAGGTCATCTACGTCAACTGCTCAGGCTCTGCCATCGCCCTGTTGCCTGAGACCGAGAGCTGCGATGCAATCCTGCAGGCCTGGTATCCTGGTCAGGAGGGTGGCACGGCTGTGGCCGATGTGATCTTTGGCGACTACAACCCTGGCGGCAAGCTGTCCGTGACCTTCTATAAGAACGACGCTCAGCTGCCCGACTACGAGGACTACTCGATGAAGGGTCGCACCTACCGCTATTTCAACGATGCCCTCTTCCCCTTCGGCTACGGTCTGTCTTACACGACCTTCGAGATCGGCGAGGCCACCATGCAGGGCACAGAGCAGATCAACATCCCTGTCACCAATACAGGTAAGTGCGCAGGCACAGAGACCGTACAAGTCTATATCCGCGACCTCTCCGACAAGGAAGGTCCGCTGAAGTCGCTCCGCGGCTTTAAGAAGGTACAGCTGAAGCCCGGACAGACCACCACGGCCAGCATCGCCCTCGACAAGAAAAGCTTCGAGTTCTGGGATGCCGAGACCAACACCATGCGCACCAAGTCGGGCTCCTACGAGATCCTCTACGGCAACAGTTCGCTGGACAAGGACTTGAAGAAGATCATAGTAAATCTCTAAAACCAACTTATAACATTTTTAAACTTAACAGTATGAACAAAAGAATTATTTCTGGTGTGGTGCTCGCATTCCTGAGCATCTTACCAACAATGGCACAGTGGGGTCGTCCCGTAGATTATTTTGCAGGTCCTGGTTTGAAGGACGCCTACAAGGATTACTTCACCATTGGTGTAGCTGTAAACAAGAACAACATCTCTGATCCCACTCAGATCGAGATCATCAAGAAGCAGTTCAACAGCGTCACTGCCGAGAACGCTTGGAAGCCAGGCGAGATTCATCCGAAAGAGGGTGTGTGGAACTTCGCTTTAGCCGACAGCATCGCTAACTTCTGTCGCGCTAACGGCATCAAGATGCGTGGTCACTGCCTCTGCTGGCACTCTCAGTTTGCCGACTGGATGTTTACCGACAAGAAGGGCAAGCCTGTCAAGAAGGAAGTGTTCTACGAGCGTCTGCGCGACCATATCCACACGGTGGTAAACCGTTATAAGGACGTGGTCTATGCTTGGGACGTGGTCAACGAGGCTATGGCCGACGATGGCCGCCCCTTCGAGTTCGTCAATGGCAAGATGGTCAAGGCCAGCCCCTATCGTCAGAGCCGTCATTTCAAGCTCTGCGGCGACGAGTTCATCGCCAAGGCCTTCGAGTTCGCTCGTGAGGCTGATCCCACAGGTGTGCTGATCTACAACGACTACAGCTGCGTCGACAACGGCAAGCGCGAGCGCATCTACGACATGGTGAAGAAGATGAAAGAGGCTGGTGTGCCCATCGACGGTATCGGCATGCAGGGCCACTACAACATCTACTTCCCCGATGAGGAGCAGCTCGAGAAGGCCATCAACCGTTTCAAGGAGATTGTCAACATCATCCACATCACCGAGCTCGACCTCCGCACCAATACTGAGAGCGGTGGCCAACTGATGTTCGCCCGTGGCGAGGCTAAGCCCCAGGCTGGCTATATCGGCACCCTGCAGGAAGACCAGTACGCACGTCTGTTCAAGATTTTCCGCAAGCACGCCGACGTCATCAAGAACGTCACCTTCTGGAACCTCAGCGATAAGGACTCTTGGCTGGGTGTCAACAACCATCCGCTGCCTATCGACGAGAACTTCAAGGCAAAGCGTTCGCTCCAGATCATCCGCGACTTCGACGCTGCTGCCGACAAGCGCGTGCCGAAGGACGACTGGGTACCCAACCCCTGGAACCAGCCCGGACAGGAGTATCCTCAGGTTAACAGCGAGGGCTTCGCTCGCTTCCGTGTCGAGGCTCCCGATGCCAAGTCAGTCATCGTCACCCTCGGTCTGGGTGGTCGTGGCGGCACCGTGCTCCGTAAGAATAAGGACGGTGTGTGGGAAGGCACCACAGAGGGTCCGATGGATCCCGGCTTCCACTATTATCATCTGATCATCGACGGTGGTGTGGTCAACGATCCTGGCACAGGCAACTACTTCGGCTCTTGCCGTTGGGAGAGCGGTATCGAGATTCCCGCTCCCGATCAGGACTTCTACGCTTGGCGCAAGGACATTCCTCACGGAAACATCCAGCAGGTTGACTTCTGGTCAGAGAGCACTGGCAAGATGCAGACCTGCAATGTCTATCTGCCCGATGGATATGGCAAGCTCGTGAAGGGTAAGAACGGCAAGCTCACTCAGGAGCGCTATCCGGTGCTCTATCTGCAGCACGGCTGGGGTGAGAACGAGACCAGCTGGCCCGTACAGGGTAAGGCAGGCATCATCATGGACAACCTGATTGCCGACGGCAAGATCAAGCCCTTCATCGTGGTTATGGCCTACGGTCTGACCAACGACTTCAAGTTCGGCACCATTGGCAAGTTCGAAGCCAAGGAGTTCGAAAAGCTGCTCATCGACGAGCTCATCCCCGTCATCGACAAGAAGTTCCTCACCAAGGCCGACAAGTGGAACCGTGCCATGGCAGGTCTCTCGATGGGTGGCATGGAGACGAAGCTCATCACCCTACGTCGTCCTGAGGTATTCGGCTACTGGGGACTGCTCTCTGGCGGTACCTATATGCCTGAGGAGATCAAGGATCCCAAGTGTGTGAAGTACATCTTCGTAGGTTGTGGCGACAAGGAGAACCCCGATGGCATCAACAAGAGTGTCGAGGCCCTGAAGGCTGCCGGCTTCAATGCCGAAGGTCTTGTCTCCGAGAACACCGCCCACGAGTTCCTCACCTGGCGTCGTTGCCTCGAAAAGATGGCCCAGAGCCTGTTCAAGTAAGGCTATACATATTATAATGTCATAATCAGGGCGACCGCATGATGCGGTCGCCCTCTTTTTTCACTTTTCACCTTTTACAGCATGCAGTTGGTAGTTCTCTGTGCCGTAAAGAATACAGTGTAGCAAGCGTACTCGCATCTTCTTAATTGCGAGTACAAAGGTACAACAACTATAGGTACTATGCAATACTTTCCCCCAATTATTTTTATAAATTTTCAAATAATATTACCTCTCTTGTATTCCAATATCTTGCATGCCTTATCCGAATGCCTTGTATACTTTATAGCGATGCTTTCTCTTATATAGCGGAAGGCATCCGCATCGCGCACGCGGACTATTCCCGTCGACAGCGCAAAGCATTTCCATCGCCAAAGCATACCATCTGCACCAAAATCAGGAAAAGACAACCTCACCTTACAACCTTACAACCTTACAAATGCGTTTTTGCAGAGTGGCGGATTATTACAATATAGTTATATAGAATTTATATATATTATAATATATATAAATTCTAAAGAAGAATATACCCCTATAACCACTATAATCAAAATACCAAATGTAAGGTTGTAAGGTCGTAAGGTGTAAGGTTGTAATGGCGGTTTGAAAAATTAATAAAAATAATTGGGGGAAAGTATTGTATGGCCTCGTATTTCTTTGTACCTTTGTACTCGCAAACAGGGGAATATGATATGGTGCGAACGCAGATAACCAGGTGTGGGGATTATTTCGGCAAGGCAGGCACGTATTTCACGGGCTCGCCATCGCCCTTCAAGACATCGGCAAAGGTCTGAGGGGTGATCGTGACGGGACCATGCATGAACTCGGGGATGTTGTAACTGCGCAGGAACTGACGATGGTAGGCGGGATCACGCTGGGGCAGCTCGAAGGGCTTTGAACAGCGGCCGTCGCTGTCGATATGGGCGAAGAAGGGACGGGTGAAGGTGCCATCGTCGCGACGGCTGCTCACCACGAGCCAACGGCCATTGCTCGACCACGAGTGATAACTCTCGGTATCAGGGCTGTTCAGGGCTGTCATGGGCTGCACCTCGCCTGTCTGCAGATTCATCATCCAGAGGTCGGCATCGTGGTGCCAGATGTGAAAATAGCCGAACTCAGCCATTGTGAACACCAGCCAACGGCCATCGGGACTGATGCGAGGCAGAGTGGCACTCTGGTTATGGGTATCGGCAGCGAACACCAGTTCGCGAGGACCGAACTGCATGGTCTCAGGATCGAAACTCTTCTTATAGATATTGTATTTCAGTTCCTTACAGCGTTTCAGCAGTTCGGCGGTGGCCGTCTTGCCGTAGTCATGACGCTCGTAGTGGGCGCTGCAGTAGTAGAGCGTACGGCCATCGGGGGCCCAAGCAGGGAAGACCTCGAATTCGGTCGTATCGTTCTCGAGATTGGTCACCTGACCTTTGTCGATGTCGTAGGCGATGATATCGCTCGCCAAGTCGTAGACCTCGATCTTGTTGGGGTCGGTGGTATGGAAGCTTTGGAGCGTCTTATCGGTGGAATAGACGATAAGTTTCAGCCACGGGTGCCAGGCGGGATAGACGCCTGCCGAGAGGATGGAGTCGCTGCGCATGTCGACTTTCTTAATCTGGCCGTCGTAGGCGATGACGGTGCCACCCCACTTCTGACGGGCATGGAACTGCATGCGTTCGGGGTTATACTGCTGGTAGTGGTGACAATTGATGCACTGGCCCTCGACCTCGAAACTACAGAGCTTGTTGTCATAGATGACACTCTCGTCGTAGTTCTCGAGACAGCGCTGGCTGATGGTGAGTGCCTCGTAACTGACGAACGACGAGGGGATGAGACGATAACTCAGATAGGCATCGATGCTATCGGGCGAGACATGAATGGCAAAGGGCTTGTGATGGGTCCACTGGTCGCCGTGCTTCACATACACATCGACATGGATATCGCCAGCCTGGGCCGTCAACTCGCGCCACTGGTCAAAAGTGGGCTGCATCTTACCTTCACACACCACCTCGATGCCATCTCGCTGATAGCGGGCGATCATACCGTCGGCCTCAGCGTCGAGCTCGAAGGTCAGGGGCGCGATGTTCTGAGGGATGGTGACATCGACGACATCAGGATAGACCTTTGGCAACTCCTGACTCTCGGTATAACTCTCAGGCACGCTGACAGAGCATGCTAAAAGTAAAAAGGTGAAAAGGTAAAGAGGTGAAAGGGTGAAAAGGTGAATGATGGCTCGTCTCATATTTTTCAATTTTCAATCTTCAATTTTCAATTTATAACAATCAATACTCTGGGAGGTCTCTCATCAGATAATAATCATAATAGTAGGTGTCGCTATAGCCCTTCATGCCTTCGCGCACAATGTCAGCCTCCATGTGGTTATAGTTCTGGGCTGCGCCCATGAAGTTCTCGAACGACTGTTTGACCATCGGGTCGATAGGCATCTGATCGATCATCTCGCGACCTTCGAGTTTGCCATAGAGGTAGGCTGCCTCTTGGATGTAACGCGGAATGCGGGCGTTGGGATGCAGTTCGAGGTAGTCGCGGAAATGATACCAAAACTGTTTGTTGTCTTTGGTCCACAGCGTTGCCAGCAGTGCCTGTTCCTGAAAGAGGGTATCGTCCTTACTGGTGCTCTCGGCCAGACGTTTCATCAGGAACTGCTCGACGTAGCCGTTATCGCCTGAGAGGAAGTTGTCGTAGTGCATCATGCGGGCCACGGTGTTCAGTTCGTCTTTCTCGCGCACGCTGTTGACCCAGGAGCCATAGAAGGTGGTGTGCTTCAGCAAGTTCAGGAACTTGCGCGCCCTACCCTCTTCCTTATTGAGGAGGGCGCATTTGGCCAGCAGTTTCAGGTTTTCGACACGCCATCCGAACTCGACACCCATCTCTGTTGATAGACGAGCGCTGTAGTTGATCATGCCATAGTGGTAGTAGATCATCGGCCCCACGCAAAGCATTAAGCGCATGTTGAAGGGCGCCTCGTAGCGCTTCGAGCCGTTGGGATAGAGATACATCTCGTCGGCCTGACGCCCCAGACGACTCAGTGCCAGGTTTCGCATCATGACAATGGCACGCGTGGGCTCGTCTTTCTGAAGGGCAGCCTCATCGACCACGCCCTGCCAGTCGTTTTGTTCGATGCAGCGCTGCATACGAAGCTCGTGGTGGAAGTTCTCGTCCTTATACCAATAGTTGAAGACGGCAAATGCCAATGCTCCGAGAACGATAGCCTGTGTGGCGATGCGCTTGAAGCGCTTGACGCCATCGAGGCGCAACAACACCATCACAACAAAGAACAAGGCGAGACCATAGTAAGGCAGATAATAGGCGTGATATTCCTCTTGGAGGAAGTATAGTGGCAGTCCGGCAAAATAGATGTTGGCGATGTTCGTCTCGTGGTAGGCATAATGATAGCACAACAGAGGCACCAGTGCAGCCCCTGCCAAAGCCAATACTGAGCCTGCGATCTTCTGCCAAAGGGGCTGGTCGAATCGCCAGATGTAGAGCCCCATGAGCAGTGTGGCGGCGATGCCATAGATACCAAAAAGAGGATACAGCGGATAGCCCACAAAGGCCGTGACACCAATGAACACCAAGCGCAGCCCCCACCGCTGAGGCAAGGCACGGAACGCCCATAGCAAGGCCACTACAGCGATGGTGCCAAGAGTGCCCACAAAAGCGTGGCCAGGCAGTTTCAGCAGGTATACCCAATAGCCCATATCAACGATAGTGAGCAGCAGCAGACACACAGGCACCAGAGCCAGAGGCGTCCACTCATTCGGCAGCGCAAAGGCCTTCTTGACGAGCCACATCAGCAGCAGCCAAGAGGCGCAGAGCACCAACGTGCCCAGCCAAGGATAGAAGAACAATTGCGTGAGCCAGGTGCCTGCCCACGACAGCAATCCGCCAGGGACCACCATTTGTTCCTTAAAGAATATTGGCGTGTCGAGAAACAGATTCTGCTCCTGGAGTTTCCACAGCAGATCAGCCTCGAAGAATAGCAGGGCGCCAGCCACAACGAGCAGCGCTGCGAGACATATGGATATGGGTATATACTTTTTCATACCATGCAAAGTTACGACTATTTTCCGAGATTATGCCGATTTGAGATGATTTTACACATTATTTAATAAAAACAAAAAAAATAATGATGGGGCGCTAACCCCATCATTATGATTATAGAGATATCAGTAATATTACTTAGCGATATACTTCTTGCCTTCCTTCACAACAATGCCCTTGTAGGCCTTGTTCACACGCTGACCAGCGAGGTTGTAGATAGCGGCATTAGAAGCCTTCTCAGCAACCACCTTGCTGATACCAGTGAGCTGCTCAGGATTGCCACCAAGTACCTTCACATAGAAGTTTTCACCACCAGTCTGGTTAATCAGAGACTCGGTGCTGTCCTCAGTTCTCCAGATAACATTCTTGATAGTATAGGTGTTGGCGGCCTTAATCTCAGACAGGTTGAAGGCGATAGACTGCATGCCTTTAGCCTCAGAGGGAACAGTGAAGGTTGTTGAGAAATGCTGCTCCTCAGTGGTGAAGTTCACATCACCAATAGCGGCATAGTGCAGATACTCACCAGGAGCTTTGTGATCCTGTGTCGAGGTCCTTGCATCAGCAGTAGCAACATAGTCGAACTCGATCACAGTCACCTCACCAGCCTCGAGCGTGCGGTTAGCAACAATCCAGAACTGGTTGTCCCAAGGCTGACCAGTACCACCTTCTTCCTCTTTAACCTCTGTTACATTACCATCGGCATCTGTAGCATCAGCGAGATCATCTCTCTCCAAAGCGTTGATAACAATCTCCGTGGGGTTAGGATTGATCTCGATAGGCTCAATAGCATTACCCTCGAGCATCACGAATGCCATAGCCTTGTAGTTGTCGTCGAGGAGGATCTTCCAGATACCATCACCAGGGAGATTCAACTTAGCCTGACTGGCCTCTGAGTAATCGAGCCACTCGTCAGCATCGTTCTTGATAGAGCCTGTAGGCTTCAGGGTAGCACCCTTGAAAGCGGAGTCGCTACCACGAACGGTAGAGATCATCACCTGAGAAACGTATGCGTCCTTCTCACCAACAATAGCAACATAGCAACCTTCGTCGTCGTCCATCTCGAACTGAATGGCATTGTCGAAGTCGTACTCAAGGCCCGTGTTAGGATTAGAGCCAGCCACGAAGAAGCCCTCGTCGAGTTTCATCTGAGCGATAGAAAGATCATCGAAATAGAAATCAATGGCCTCCTTGTCCTCATGGTTCAGGTTGAAGGCAATACACCAAACATCGTTAGTGGGAATAGTCACAATCTGCTCGAACTGCTGCCACTCAGTTGTGAAGGCAACACCGCTGCCACCAAATGCATTATGAGAGGCATAATCAGACGGCTTCTGATGATGGAACTGACTCATCGTATTCACCACCTTTGAAGCCTTATAACGGAAACTGACCTTGTACTGTGATCCGGGCTTCAAGAGCTTCGGAGCCTCGATCCAGAACTGGTTGTCCCATGCAGAAGCATCGCCTTCGGTATCGGCAATAGCTGCATGCAAAGCGAACATATGGTTACCATCTGTATCCTCTTCGATGTCAGCGGGGTACGGATCCCAGCCACCATCATCATTCAGATTGACGCCCTTAATCTTATTCCAAGCACAAATGGTGAAGTTCTTCTCCATATCGTCGAATTTGATGGCCTTCTGATCCTCAGTCCAAGGTGTCTCGGCATCACCATTAGTAATCAACTCAATCCACTCAATGGGGCGCTGATTTGCTTTCTCTACATGAGAAATCTTCACATACGAAATCCACCACTCGCCGACATAGTCACCACACTGCATCAGTACAGAACCTGTATTGGCAAAGTACTGGGCCTCAGCATTGTTCTGGCAGCCCTCAAACGTCAGTGTCTGCCAGTCTGTGGTAACAGGAATGTCACCAGGTTTGTCGGAACCAGAGAAATAACCTCTGATGTTCTGGGCAACAGAACCCTTAATCTTGATTGTGATGGTGTAAGACGCATCATAATCCAAAGAGGGAACGCCAGGGAATGGCTGGAACTGGACGTCATAAAAATTAGTCGTCGCTTCGTCACTCTTGAAGTGGAGGCAGCCATCCTCGAACTCAATACGCGATGCTGCATCATCACTGATCCAACCATGAGTCCATGTAGAAACAGTAGAGTAGTCAACTTCCACGTCGACCACCTCGTCAGCCTTTGCACCCATAAACACTGAGAGCAAAGCAAAAACTGCAAATAATTTCTTCATAATAGAATAAATTTAATTAATAAATAAAATGAATATATATAAATTACTTTTTCACTTTTTTATCTTTTCATCACTTTCCACTGAGCGCATCGCAGAATGCCTTGTAGGTGGCAGTGCGCACCCAGTCCTTGCTCTTAGTGTCGATAGACCAAAGACCTACAGGATCAGTGGTGTCGGCCATGTTACCCTTACAGATACCAGCCTGCTTCTCGTGAGGAATCTTGTTCATGTAGCACTTGATGGCATAACCATAGAAGTTGGCCAGGTTCTGGCGCTGGGCCTCGGTGATATCCTTGGCAGCCACATTGACACCTGTAGCATCCTGATACTTGATGTCGAAGTTAGAGAGACGGATCAGTTTGCCCGTAGAAGCCAGATTGTCGAGAAGGGTGTTGAAAGAGGCCTCGTTGGCTGCCTGCTTATCGGCATCCTCACTATCACTGAGATTCACCTTGGCATT
>Ga0310696_10003630_pt1 | contig 19179 bp, 6 predicted proteins | sample AusTroGonzalo_MG_4_FD_203885 | JGI IMG/M metagenome (GOLD analysis project Ga0310696, IMG submission 203885) | Bovine rumen microbial communities from tropical cattle in Woodstock, Queensland, Australia - Gonzalo_02 (v2) (version 2) | ecosystem: Host-associated > Mammals > Digestive system >... | reverse complement strand
ATTTAACGAGTGCACTCATAAATTACGGTATAAAAAAATATGGAGCACATTGTGTTTTTATTGGAGATGGTTTGTGCCCGGACATGGAAGGGTGGTATTTTGCCCCGGCTTGCGGGGTTGGTGTTGATGATGATATAAAGGAAACATTGATGAACAACACACTAGCGGCCGCTATTAGTAATGGTAATAATAGTGGAGTTAGCGATGGTAAATCAAAAAAAGCATTAGAATCGACAGAATATATTGACGAAACATCCATTGATAGTCAGAACATTACGAGCCTTGAACAAGAAACAGCATGTCTTACAACCAATATTGACTACCTTCTTAACTGTTTTGAAATGAACTTAGCCGAAGAGTATAGGGTCATCAAGTTTGACTTCTATAACGATTGGGTTAATGGTGTCCTGTATTTCCCTCGCTGGATGCGTAAGATTAAGAGGAAGAAAAAGTACAAATTCTCGTTCAGGGATGGTATATCAACATACTATAAAGATAAGGTTCTTGGTTGCATGAATGCGGATAATTCCCGCGTCAAAAAATCAAGGTACTATACGCAACAATGCTCTTTGAGTTATACCGGAACCCCGAACACTCCATGGGTGAATGTAACGACTGACCAGAACTGTTACAACAAGGAGAAACGAAGCCGTTTTTCAAGCATCAGAATAATCCCGTCAAGGTGTCACAAATCGGAAGGTATTGACCGTTCAAGCATTTTTGGTCCGAAATCTGGTCTTGTTACCGAAGAGACCACTATGCTCGGACAGTATGTCTATTATCTGAAGCCGTGTGAATGGAAGGAGACGACAGACGGCAAGAAGAGAACACTCCTTTTTGCAACCGACATCGTTCTTCTCGGTACCCTAAATGACTGTGACGAGAACGGAATACCCCAGGCATTCAAGTTCCTTACTAACTCATCGTATATCATGCCGACAAATTTGGCTCTGACTACGATGGATGATGACGCCTATATCTATGCTCCGGACGATGAGACGGTATGTTCGTCTGACAAAAATGGAAGCAAACACCAGTCATACGATGAAGTACTTCGTGTAACACCGGACTATAATTCTACATACACTGCTTATAGTAAAACGGATGGAGATGAAATAGTGTATGGAGAAAATGACGACCCAGTCCCGGTAACGGAAGCGGCTGGTATTTCCTGGAACTATTCCGGTCCAGGGCAAGACGATGTTAAGGGCGGTTTCTTTGAACCATCCTCAAATCTTCTTAATAGGCTTTTTGGGGCCGGAAACAAGCGTTATAACTATTTGTATTATCCGGGTGGTCACTTCTTGGGGCTTTCTTGTGTTAACAGTGATAGCAATATCAAGTCTTGTGTAAATCTTAAGAGAATATGCGAGCTTGGCGCGACCATGTCTCAGAGAAGAGAGGAAATTCGCGCATATACCAGGGACGAGAATGGTGAGGTTGTTCCTAAATATCGTTATTATGTTCCAACCGGCCTTATCAGTAATGTTGATATTGAGGCTGCTTCGTTCCGTTCTATGTTTGCAAGTTTGAACCATAACAAGCTAATTGCAACAGAGACGAATGATGTTACAGGATACAAAAAATACAATTTTAGATTCCTTCGCCCAGATGGTTTTGACGGTCTTCTTGACGAATATGTTCATAAGGCCGGTTCACCGTACAATAAGGTTGTAAACAGTGATGGAGTTGAGTCTGTTGTTGATTCAACGAGCTTTTTCCATAACATTTTTGGTGTTCTTTGGGGTGAACCATTGGATTATGACCCGCAGGAAGCAGAATATACCGAGAGGCGGACGGTTGAGGACAGCATTGATGACTATTACATGTTCCGTTTCGGGCTTGATACATTCGCCGATATTGAACAGAAGAAACACTATCTGCTCAAAGAGAACAATTCTTACTCGTTACCTCAGTATGAAAACTCGTTCTACTTCTATTTTGGCCTCAAGGATGGAGCTACTGCGCTTGACGAGTTTAAGAAGCAGTTCTTCAGTGAGTGTGAAGCAAACACCGTAGCAAGGTCTCCGGAAATCTATGTGAAGGAGAATGTGAGCGAGAAAGAAGAAGGAGGAACGAAGACCATGGTTCTCAGTGCGAAACTTATGATTGAGAACATGTCACCTGGTTTTACAATTACCTTAAAGGACAATACAACCGGTGATGAAGACGGACCGTTCACAACAGACGACGATACTGTTTCACTCGTTCAAGGCGAAAATCCGGCCATTGAGAATGTTGTGATTGAAATAGGCCACGAATATACGGTCACGGTTACCGACTCATTCGGACGCACAATGTCTGAAACATTTGTTTACGGAACTTCTTCAATCAGGTCAGATGCATCCACAGTGCATTTTAGGCGCGAAGGAAGCACAGCGACTTCAACAGCGAAGCAGGGTGGTTACATTAAGATAAACAAGAATGTTGTTATTCTGAAAAACCAGCAGACTATATCTTCTTCGGATGTTGAGATAAGGAAGGTTGAAAATGGAACCGAGTCAACAGTAACTGCAAATTCCGAGGAATATGAGGACGCGTCTGGCGAAAACTGGATACTTTTCCATGTTCCTGGGGTCGGTAAGTACAATGTGTATGTAAAGTATGGCGGTGAGGATATTCTTATCTACACAACAACGCTCGATGACAACAAGAAAGTAAATCTATTCACCTCCACCAACTACCTTGCATACAAGAAGGAACCAAATCCGAACGATAACAATGTCACATACTATAACAACAAGGTTTTGAGTGGGATTACCGACACAGAATGGCATAACGGAGACCCATTCACCGGAACGAGCGTTGACAGCTGGTTGATGAGGCACACCTATTACAGGCAGTCGGCCAATAACAACCTTGCATACAATAACATGATATTCACTACTGGTGGATATAATATAGCTATTTTTGGCCAGCCGGAATCAGGTAATCTTGTATGCGGCGGTACGGTAAACCCGGACGGAACATTTTACAAAGGTGACTATGACAGTTATCAGGGTTATTTCCTTGACGAGACATATTCATACTACCCGACAATGTACTGGGACGGACATGATGAGAATACCGGAACGACACGGGGTAGAAACACTTTTGACGCGATGGCTTACACCGAAGATGGTCGTGCAGCAGCTGACGCATCCACCGCGACAATCAATTCATACGCATACAACAACGGAACGGTAACTCTCGGGGTAACCAATACCGGAAATGTGCTGATGGACGGGCATGGCTGTATAGTTGTCCTTGAAAGCGGCCTTAAATTGTTCCTTGTTCTTCATGGAAACAACCTTGTTGGCAAGGTATCGTATGACATATATGGAAGCATACCAACAGCTAAAAGAAATACTCTGCTTTCAATGGCTACAGTATATCCAACGCTTGAGGTTCCTACAATTTACAAGCCGTTCCATGCTTCAATTTCAGCTGCGACATGGAATACACAAAACCTTGCAATGGATTTTGACGCTGACGAAACGATGCAGCCAACAAAATTTTATTTACCGCTGTCATACAAAGTTGAAGGTACAATTTACAATGGACTAACATATAACAATAAGTTTTATTCCGGTGCTTCGTCGGAATCTTATAACACATACCTTATTTTCCCCGGTAAATCAGACTTTTACAATGCTCTGTCGGCTTACACAACAGGAGACAGTGTATCAAAAAGGGAGATAAAGTTTGGTGGTAATAACTCGTCAAGTGCGTTTGCCAGGGTTGTTACCGATGAAAGTGATGCTGCGCTTCCGGTTACGGAAATCACCTATTCCATATCGGAAGGAACGCCACCGGATGAAAATTTGTCCGGGAGAGTTAAAACACAAAGATATTCGACCGGAATTGACCGTGAAGTACTTAGTGACAGTTGTGCGTTAACAACGGTATTTAGGGACAGTTTGTATTTGAAAGTTCATAATGCCGCGTCAGGTACATCCGGGGATTGTTCAGTATATGCTGATGGGTTCGATGTCACGGATGTAAAATACTACATCGTAAAAACCGGTTCAAGTGTTTTTGATGATAAGGGGGTATTAAGTGGGGTGGATGAAAATGTAACTTTTGCCTACGGCTATTACAACGAAAGGTCTTATGGTGAAAAAGGAAAAGTGTTCCCGGTCACAATAAGTGGTAACAGATATTCTTTCCCGTATGCCAACCAGAATGGTACAACGACAACAAAGACCGCAAGTACTGAGGCAAATGTTTATGCGAGCGGTGTTTCCATGGCACATAAATTTGTGTTATCTGGGACCTACATCAATAACATAACGGCAATAACAGCCCTCCTTACAGCATCAACGACATTGCAGGACATAACACTTACGACACAGAACCGTACGGGTACAAAATTTGTCGGTAACGACTACGAGGCCCTGATTGCTGTTTATGAGAAACCAAGTGCGGGTTCCATGAATAAGATGGTGGTGTACAAGCTATATCCGTTGAAATCATTTGATTTAAGGTTCCCGCTGTCCGGTGAAGTGGAGCCGGAACCAGAGCCGGAAGGGGATGACAATTCAGAATAAAGGCTAAAACCGAGAGTGAATGCAAAGGAAGTTTTTACAGGAGAAAAGCTTAAATAGGAAACTTGACAATGCAGAGAAGTCGCTTAATGTAGACCTCTCTGCAAAGTCTCGTCTTATACCGTATTCAACAGCTGCAAACCTCATCGGCCTTAACGACCTGTACATTGAGGAACGGGACGCCTGCGAGACATACCGAATGATATTCACAGTAAACCCGGTCTGTACCAATGTCTTATACAATTCCGTGACTGAGCCGGTATACCTTGAGGGTAGCCTTTCGGCCTTGACCTTGGTTGAGACCCCGATTTCAAGGAACAGCGGCCAGTTCTCCACGATTTTCCCTGACGGAACGCTTAATCAGAGCGGCGATTCCATAGACCAGGTTTTCGCGGTAAGGGACACCGAGATTTCCCACGAGAAGATAGGTGGTTTTGAGTATCTTTGCGGCTACGACATATTCAACAACCATATTCTGCGTAGTGAAGTGTTTGAGCATGCCAAGATGGAAGGGTCGTCCGAGCATAAAAACAAGGATGTCTTCAACACCATCTTTGACTTCGCGATAGATTACAGCGGAAAGACTGTCAGCAGGATTATCGGGGAGGCGGACGGCCCGGTGCCAGACAGCAAACCGAAGACCGACCTGCGGATGTACCAGCTTGACAACATAAAGACCATGGATACCGCATTCTATGAGGAATTGCGAAATGTGGATGGGTGGTTCGGCTTCTACAACGCCGGTTACATCAACATCCCTAACGGAGAGCTCGGCGGTGAAGAGATTTCAGTGAACAGGGTGCTCAACAACGAGACCCCATGTGCTTTCGTTGAGCTGTACCCTGACCGCACCCTCTATAGCTTCATTCCGAAGGTTAACCGGTACAAGAAACGCTTGGAGCGGAACTGGGACTGCGGAATCGTCTATCCTTATAAAAATGACTATGACATGTTCAACCGTGTTATGATTGGCTTCACCGGTAGCTCAGAAGATTGGGATGCCTGGTCCACGGAGAACGGTTCAAAGGTTCCGAACGCGGTCAGGGTGTATGAGAATAAGGTGGTGTACAACAATGTCGGTGACGAGCTTGTTGAATTCCATTCACTTCTCAGACATAGCCTTGAACCAGGTGATGAGGTCCGTCTGTTCTATACGACCTCAAACTACTCAGAAGGGGCATACGAGGAAATCAAGCGGTTTTCCGTCCCGGTCAGGGTGATATCCATAGGTGATTCGGTCGGGAAGAATACGGACCGGTACTTTACGGTGAAGATGACCGACATAAACACATTCAGCGGTATCTATGAGTTCACGGAGAACAACAAGACGACGAAGAAGGTGTGTGCTCTCGATACGAACGGCGATGTTTCCGACGACGAGCTGACTTTCTTCTACCACAAGATTGAGGATGGCTGTGACAACAAGTATTACTTCAGAAAGTTCAAGCCGCTCCTCAACTACGAGTACGAGGAATGTTCTGATACCGAGACCGACAGCTGGACTACGGTAGTCAGGGAGCCTTCCGTCATAGGGGAAGACAGCCCGAACTACATAAGGCTCGGAAACGATTATTTTAAGAAGGTAGCGAAGCCTCCGGTATATACGCAGAACAAGATAGCGTTTGCCGGGAACATCTATGGTGACCGAGTGGCCCAGGTGATATTCAATGACGATATCTGTGTTTCCGGTCTCCTTGACAACCTCGGAAGACCGCTTACCACTCTCTATTTTACAGCAATTAAGACCAACAGGGGGCACGAGGAGTGGTACAACAGCGGGATTACGACCGCCGATACCGTTGAGTACTCGCATTGTTTCGGTGATGTTACTTCCGGCCTTGACCTTCCGAAGGAAATTGAGGATTTCAATGCAAGAAAGTTGTACAATGTGTTTACCGGCCAGTGCAGCACCAACTACAATACCGGCCTGCTCCTTATCCTCGGAGATGCCCCGCACAACGGACATTACATTGACAACACGCCGCTTCCCCTTGAGAGTGGGATTACCATGGATGATTTCACTGAGTTCTACGGGGACATCGTGGAGTTCAGCAGGCCGAGGTTCACCGAGAAAACGATTGAGAAGGTATACCACAGGTTCAACACGGCCCAGAGGGAGTGCCTGGTCAATGAGAAATACTTCGGCATCCATTACGATGAGATTGTCGGAGACCTATATGATGTAAACGAACTGCAAAATGGACAATAGCAAACCATATCGTTCACCCCTTGCGTCACCCGCGAAAGGCGTGACCCTGACGAAAACCAGTGCCTATGATGACCGGTTTTCAATATCGTCGTATACGCTGAATAACCTTGACGGATTTGACTTTCCGGGCAATATAAACCCGGAAGGATACTTCTATTCACCGTTCTATGAGGTTACATTGAAAGAGTTGGACGACGAGCTGCAGTCCGTAGGAACCAGGAGGATAAACTTCGTTCCGAGTGCGGCCACCACAACCGCAACGACCGAGATTGTTACATTCTACCGACCTACGATGGGTGTCTTTGAGGACAAGCCGATGTGGAAGATAACGGTATTCTCGCCGGTATCCTATGACTTCATTGCGGGTCGTCCGTTTGCCATATACGACATACTGGAGGAAAAGACATTCCGCGGAACATTAAGTGCTTTCACATCCCAAGACAACGGCGGCAGCGTCCTTGTAATAGCAACGGAAACACCGATTGACCCGTCAGGGCTTCGCGGAGACGGAACGAGCGGAAGAAGCAGATACATCGTGACCATGCTTGACGACAATGCACCGGCCTACGCTGAATACATACTTTCAACCGGAAAATTGGTGTGGCGCGGTCCGAAGAAGATGTCCGACCTGACCAGCGACTCACCGATATACAACATGCCATTCGCTAACGGTCGGCACTATATCCACCGGAACCTGAATGTCTTCGTAAGGCGCCAGGACCCGCACGGAGAATACAAGCTGTACAAGCCATCGGCTGAAAATCCGCTCCGAAAGTTCCAGGTTGACGGTGATGCGAAACTTGATTTTGACTACATACAGACTATAATTGACTCAATGGTAGACGCTTGCTGATATGGAAACATTCAAAATAAGTAAGAAGACGAACGAAGTGATTTCAACGGTCCCGCTTGATTACGAGAGAATCGTTACGAGCGGAAACGACCTGTGCCTTGTCGTTGAGAAGTCAAAGGCCCTGGAGTTGAGTGTCGGAAGCAAGCTCCATTTTGAAAAGTTCGGCAGCGGAACCTCGGACGAGATGCTGAAGGTCTGCGAGGAGGATGCGTTGGTGAAGGATGTCGTTGACTCCGGGGACACGAGGTACATCTATTTTGAGTATGTCTACATCACGCCCCTTACGATATCGTCCTTTAAGAACATATCCTCCCAAGACGGGTACAAGTACAAGTTCTACTTTACGACCGACCACCACATGCTTCCTTGCGACCTTTCCGGTGACTATAAGCTGTATGTCAGGCGCGGAAGCAATGTACTTGAGTTCGGAACCCTGGCATTCTGTTATCCGAACGAGGTGTCAATGGGGGCCGACATCGTTTTTGACGGCGGTGATTGCACGGTCGCACACTCAAAGTCCTTCAACTATGAGACAATGGAGAGGAACAGCGTGCTGGCCAAGACCAAGGCGATTGTTGATGGTCTGAATTTCAATCCGGAGGCTGGCGACCAGGTATTCTTCGCTACGAACCCGTATTTCTACACCGATGAGGATGGGGTTGTGCATCTATACCCAAGAGCTGACGGATGTTCTCCTGCCGAGGTGGTCAATGTCTGCAAATATGTCAACTTCATGGGCCTCGGAATCGTCCTTGAACAGGATTATGACGCGAAGAGAATGCTCCAGGAGTATCAGGTCAATGAGCTGTTTGTAAAAAAAATTAAAAATAGCATCATCCCGGACTTCATTGACCTCGAGAAGGTGAAATACGCCCCGGCTTACGCTTCCGACGACAAGATATTCCTCGCAACCGGTCTGACCTTCAATCTCCACTTCAGAACAAGAGTGCCGGACCCGGAAGACCGCTATGGGTTTGAGGATACATGGCACCTTACCGACACTACGGACACATGGAACGGAAACGGGCTTGACAATCCTCCGGTGGGCAAGGATGACCTATATTCTGACCCGGAATTCGTTAATTCGTCAAACCTAATGGGATACCTGGGGTTCACCGACGATGATGTATACAACCAGAAGAACAGGGTCAAGCAGTCGTTCATCAGACTCTCGTTCTATGACGGAAACAACCCCCTCACCCAGAGTCTCCTATACTATTCAACGATATTCCTTGACAGTGGCGACCTCTATGGAAAGTATGTCAAGAGGAAGGCGTGGCTCGAGGAGGACGACGAGAACTACGACAACCAAATAAATCCTGTCGTATGGTCTTCCGCGGCAACGACCGACCCTGTTCCGGCGGTTACGAGCCAGCTTATCGTCAATGATGAGTATGACATGACAAGGTCCGGAGAGGGTTTCAATCTGTATCTTTTCAGGCAGGATGCACCCCTTGAAAAAGAGCACCAGGATATTTATATGAAAGTTGAATTCAACCACGCAGGATACGGAAGAACCATTCCACTGATATACTGGGGGAAGGACGACGATACAGGAAAACCGAAGACTCTGAAGGTTTCCAACTACCGCGAGAACCTGTATATACCGGTTAGGATAACCTTGTCCGATAACGGTTATGTGTATATGTTTCCGAACGCCAAACCAGCGGAAAATGGAGAGGCCGAGGGAATTCTGTGGAAGGACGACCGGCTGGTTTTCAACCTTTTTGAACCGATGATAGAGCCAGAAGACACTGTATAGACATGGACTACATTAAGAAGACAATATGCCTTGAAGGGGCCAGGACGAGAACGCAGGGTTTGATGCCTTACTATGAGTTTGGTAAGGCATACACTCAGCATTCCGGCTCATCATGTCATACAATGTCTGAACTTGACCTTGAGTCGGCTTCCGATGACAATGGAAACTGGGGACAGATGGTTGCCAATCCGTGTTTCTTGGCTGATAAGGACAAGACCTACGAGGCGATGCTTAGGAAGTACTATGACCTTTTGAATATGGTCAGGTCCAGTGTCAAGCTCCGCAAGGTTGAGACAAAGGACGGGAAGGTCATATTCACAGAGGATGTTGGGGCTTTTGAATGGAATGGTCAATGTTTTGAAGGTGGTGAGGAGCCGGAGACGCTGTATGCCTACGCCGCCTATGATGCGGACGACTTCAGTTTCACCGAGATTGACAGTCTCCGAGACGAGACAAGGAGGATATACAGAACAAGTGGTTCAGTGTCAGATGATTACATCGTTCTAATCAGTGACTACGATAAGTTTCTTGGCCTTGCGAGCTACCTTGACGGGATTTCGCTTCCATCCTCGGTTACAAGCCACCGGATAGGTTCTTATGAACATACGAAATGGGTGGACTACTGCATGGTCGTAGATGACATGATTGGAAGGATAAATATTCCGGCCAGCATCTACAACAAGCACATAAAGGTTCCGAAAACCATGCCGTGTGCCGATGTTAACAGCTACATTGACTGGCTTGAAAACTACCAGACACTATCCGCCGACTGCTGCAATATGCGTCTGTGGGACGATATGGGCGGAACTGACATGCTGAACTTCCTTAACCAGCACAAGAACGAGTGCCAGAGGAAGCTGAACGCCCTGAACAACCTGACCTACGCCGTGCCTTATATTGAAATGCCGGTTCTGTTGACGCAGAACTTCACGGATGTCGGCGTTCTGACCAACCTTGACGGGGTTGAATATGACGGTAGACTTGACGAGACGGAAAGACCATTCGGACCGGCGCATTACCCGAACAAAATGGGTGTGTGCGCTCTTACCATTGACCAGATTGTCATGGAAACCGGAGTCACCGAGGATGGAATTGAGGTTGAGTCGCTGTTGAATACCTTAAGGTGTCCGAAGAAATACACCGACGACAAGGACAATGTGCTTCCGGGCCTGTTCCAAAAGTTTCCGAATCCGGCCGGTGAGATGTATGTGTGTGTTAAGAAGTCCGATGAGGTTTTCTACCGGATGGAGGTTTCGGCACATACGGTTGTCAGCGGAGAGGTCATTGACTATTGTGTGAAATATGTCCAGGACAGTGATATGACACCGGCTACTTTCTCGGCACACTGCGACAATGACAATATCGTGCAGTCGCTGAACAAGTTATTCGCCGGGCACAAGACCTTGGAAGATGCAAACCAGATTGTGGCGGACGAGCTGGCGAAATATAACGGTTATGACCAGACTAACCGATATGAAATGTGTGAGGCCGACCCGGTGTGGGAAATGGAGCCGCTTCCGTCATGTGAGCCGAAGAACAGCAAGAACGGTGACGGAAAACAGAGCGAGGAAGTAAAGTACCGGCCAGACGAAGACCCGCAATACGAGGACGCCACCAACAAGTACTACCGCACGATAACGACGCAGGAGGCCGGTATAAGGATTGCCATTACCGAGGAGGAAGAGGCAAGCACAAGGGAAAATTACGGACACGACTACAAGGACCCGTTTAAGACCCACTACTACTTCTTTGTCAAGTACAACAACTCGCCGTCAAGCCCGATGACCGTCCCGTACAAGATAGGAAACACGACGAATGTATACCTTGTTTCCGATGATAATGGATATATCTATCGGGGAGACTTCATAACTGAGAGCGGAACCACGCAAGAGTCAGGTGTTACCTATGTATGGTTCAAGTATGTGGTCGGCGGATACTTCGTCGGAGACAGTGCCGGTACATACAGCAGATACTATGGTGGCGGTGATGTGTACTACGAGAAACATGTCCTGGACACCTCCCATGTTGACCTTGTAGCCCTTGACGGTGTCGACAATGTCCCGGTTTATTCGGAATACATTGATTTTGAAGCGGATGCGAAGGAGTTTTACAGTCCGAGATACAACCTTTACCGGACAGGAAATACGGCACACATCATAGAGTTCAGAACCGGTGAAGCATGGAACAAGGATTTTGCCTCAGAGTATTTTAGACCATATGATGCCTATTTAACGAAGGAAGATTACCTTACGAACTTCTCGCTCCCGCCGAAGGTTGATGTGAATGTTACGATAGACAGGGGCGGAGCATCGGCATTTGAGAGACATTACAAGCTTGCTGAGTGTAACACCATGCAGGACCTTGTGAATTATGGAAATAACTTTTTTAACCTATAACAGAGATGGCTGGATTATATGGAACAGTCAGGTCGGCCAAGATAGACCCGAAGAAAGACGCTGAACTATTTTACTTCTACAGACCGAACAGAAGTACCACGGACGAGGATTTCACCCAGTTCAAAAAGCTGGATGCCTCAAACCTCGTACCCTCCAACGGACCTGTGAACAACAACATAGAAACGATACTGCCCGGAATGTTCAACCTCCGGCTACCGCTTGATGTCTTCAATGACACGGGCATCTACACGGTATACATCCGGCCGAAGGAGCAGATAACCAACCTCCAGGATGTCAGTGTTCTTGCCGACTACCCAGAAATACGCGGCGTGGTCATCAACAAGGAGACCGTTGACGGGGTTACGGACCTGACGGGCTATCGCATTGAATATTTTGACGCGTCGGTTACTCCGGCCGTGAGGACAGACCGTGCATTCATCGTTACCTCCTGCAACTTCTGTAAGCCAATTTGGGTGAGTGTTTCAGATTCGGTCAACATGCCGAAGAGATATCAGTACACTGACAGCTCGTCCAACCTCCTGTTCTGTACCCTGACACCTTGTTCCTATGGTGATTACAGCCCGAATGTGGCTCCGAACATAGGTACCGGTGTCCCGGAGAAGGACTTGGTTGCGATAGTCAACACCAAGTTCAGCCCGGTTATGATTGAGATTGAGATGGTTGAACATGATGCCGAGACCATTACGACGATGCTCGAGGGCGATACCATCATGGACCACGACAACGCCATTATGACGCACTACAACGAGAACAAGGAAATCTACCAGCAGTACGATTTCTATGAACAGAAGAACACCCTCGGCGAGCCGCTTTACACGGTCAAGAGGAAGAGGGAGAACATTGAGAGCAGCGAAGATTACGATAACATCATTTAAGGACTATGGGAAGGTTCATAACGACAAAAGCCGATTTCACATTACGCAGGAAGCACAAGAAGGGTTCCGGCGCGACGATTTATGAGAATGACTACACGACCATAAATCCGATGCCGAACGCCATGAAGGGCGAATATGTCATCGGCGACTCCAATTTCGTGTTCACTTCCAGGCAGGGTATCAACGGCCAGAAGAAACATGTCAGGGGTAAGTTCATCCCAAATCCGTCCGACAACCCGGAAGAGAGGGGTGCGTGGACCCTTGACACCATCATCGACAGCGGAATTACCACCGAGACCAGGATAAGACTGAAACCCAATTATACCAGCATCCAGGACTTCGCGTGCTATGGTTCCGCGGTGAAACTCGTACAGGGAACCATCAACGGGGTCATCACCGACTTCCCGGCAGAGCTGTGGTTCTCAAATTCCGAAACAATTTCAATCTACGACTCAAACAAGGGTGTCGGTTACTCTTTCAATGAACTTGACTCAGACGGAAATCCGAAGCAGCCGAAGGTGGAAAATCTGCTGTACAATGAATACGGCATTGACATAACGACAAAGAACTTGCAGGAGACGAGTGTCTATAATCCGCTCCGGTATTTCTGCCTCTGCGGTTCCAGCTATGTCCTGTTGACCGTTGACGATAGCGGAAACACGAAGAACGAATACCCCTTTACCGGCTACGATGTGAAAATCACGGCCCTGGGAGAATGCTATAACGGTGTTGATGTAGAGGTAGACAAGATTGCGGAGGTGACGATGAACTTCTCCGGTATGGAAATCTGCATCAATGTCTACAAGGATTATACGGACGGAACGGTCTATTACACTTATGTTGAATGCGAAAGCGAAGGGGAGCAGATTACAATTATTGGCGACCTTGACCAATACCAAGATGAGTCAGAGGTGATAAACATTGTCGCAGACCTTGACCAAGACCCAGGGTTTGACGAGCGTATTGTTATTACCGCAAGCCTTGACCAAGGAATTTCGGAAGACGAGATAGTTACGATTTCAGCCAACCTGAGGCAGAATGAGGAAGAACCGGAATATGTTACGATAATGGGTAACCTCAATCAATATACATTATCCGGTCAGTCAGGTGGTGATGATGTTCCTAGTTCTGGTGACACGTTTGACCCCGGTGAAGATTCCGGCAGCACATCAGGTGACACAATTGACCCTGGCGAGGATTCTGGCAATACTTCTGGCGGCACGATTGACCCTGGAGACGAGAGCGGAGAGACACCAGCTGAGGAGCTTGTCATAAGCAGTGTTCTAGAGCAGACAGGCCCGGTTGCTATGAGGTCCGCAAGGCCTATGATGAAACTTGGTGCTTCTACCGAGTCGCAAACAAGGGAAACCATATCTGTTGACCCGTTAAGGGGTGCCCATATCAGGCCAAAGAAGGAAATTGTTGAAGAGTATTTCCGTACTTGCGACGACTTTACCGCCGTTCTCCTTGACCGTGTTTCCCGCCCGATTTACACCGCGGTTTTTGAGACACCGAGAGAGACCGACGAGGGATATGTCTACGATATGGTTGCCTATACCTGGCCGTCGCTTCTTGGTGGTTACAACCCGGACCTCAGCGGCGGGTACTATGCCTATGTCGAATCACTCATAGAGCTTGCTGAATACTATGACGAGTTCCACAGCGATAACATGTGGAGGTCGCTGACACATGAGGCCATAAAGACACTTGACTGGACCTACATATCCAACAGCAACGGGGACATCCAGGACATGAGCACCATAGACACATCCAGGGTTGAGCCTATCACTAAAATCTATGGCCGACAGTTTGACGACCTCAAGAGATATGCTGATGCGATAAAGTCCATCAACACAATTACTTACAACCAGAAGGCAAACACTCCTGACTATACGCTGACCGATGTCCTTGATATAGCCGGTTGGGAGACGAAGACCCTGAAGATAACGAACGACAACGATACGAGGACCGAAACCCTGTATTCTGGTCTTACATCCGGTTTCACGGCCAGCGATGCCAACAATGAGTTCCTGCGCAGGCTTAAGCTCAATTCCAACTACCTGTTCTCCGTCAAGGGAACCAGGAAGGGCCTTGACGCAATGCTCGCCCTGTTCGGTTTCACCCCGGAAGAATACGAAATCCACGAGTATGTCTATGTCTTCTCCGGCACGACCTTCCCTCGTTTCTGTGAGAGCACCAGGCAGCTCGGAGCGTTCGCATACCCACTTGCAAAGGATGTCGCGACTGTCAACAAGTACAAGGTCAATTTCAATTCCTTTGACCCGTATGGTGACTATTGCGGTATTCCGGTAGCTGAGGTCGGTTACTGGAAGGACGGAAAGGACTACTCCTATGTGGTTCCTTGGTTCTCACACGGAAAGAAATATGACGACGGGCTTTATTTTCAGATGCACGGTGGCTGGGGCAAGAAACAGAGCATGGACATTGACCTTGACATCGCCCCGAATGTGTCCGCGATAACCGGAAACAATCTGTACAGCGAAACCCAGGCCAGGATGAAGTTTGCAAAGGATTTTGATGAGCTTCTCCAGGAGGCCTTCGCTTCTTCCATCACCCACGATGTATTCTATGTGACCGACATCTCAACCATGCAGGACGATTACAATGGTGATGCGTCCAACGCCTCCCACTACTTCATCTTGGAGAACGTCGAGCTGAACCAGTACCTCGGTTATAGTCAGAACCTCGGAAAATATGGTTGGAGAAGTGTTAAGACCAGCGAGATACAGAACCCGAATTCAGCCGGTACGCTCATCCTCTACATGGAATCCATCAAGGACGACACGAATGGAAACAACCCGCACATCGGAAACGGCACATACGATGATGGTATGGCATATATCAGCGGAATGAGCGAGATTTTCAATTATTCACTGGTCAACAAGAACTTTATCGGAATTGACGATACGTCTTGCAACAGGATTAAGGATTTCAAGTTTGATGTCACGAAGCAGGAGGACAACAGAAAGTGCTGGTTCTTCACTGACGACTACAATTTCAAGTACGGTAAGAATGTCGTATGCAGCAGGAAACTTGACGATGATTGTTGCATTGTTAACACCGCAAGGTCCGAGTGGATGGAGTTCAGGGAGGTTGATGTGACCGACGAGATTTGCGCGATTAGGAACTGCAGCGACCCGGGCAAGAAGAAGAACATGAAAAACCCGGCCGACAGAAAAACCGGTTGCACCTCCACATTGGGATATGACATCGTTGAAATGCTTTCTTCCGCAGGTGAAAACGGCACGGTAAAGATAGGTCAGGCCGCGAATGCCTCTGGTCACTTCTCTTCCGACGCGATGAAGCTCTACGGAAGACAGTCATCAGCCAATACCTTTGACCCGGAAACAAGGGTAAGGGGAACAAATGGAGAAGCCGCGGCCAACTCGGTGGTGAATGTGAAGAACCTGGAGATACACTTCAAGGTCCTGGACGGTATTACGAACGCGGATGACAAGAGGGAGTTCAGACAGTATATCGAGGCCTCCGTCATCCCGTACCTGACACAGATGATACCCTCAACTTCAATACTTTCATGGTCATTTTAACTATGTTTTGAATATTTATAGGGAAACAACTAAATAAAAAAATAGCACGATAAAAAGATGGAGCTAAGACAAACCCAAGAAGGTAACTGGAAACTTACAGTCAAACACAGCACACCTGGAGTAGTAATCCAGGATGCGTTTTTGACCTTCTCGCATGATGGGGTGGAAGAGTCAATGGACCCGTTTGATATCACCACTTCAGAAAAGACGCTTGAGACTGGGTGGTATACTGACCTTGGAACTGACATCCCGCAGGAACAAATCATAAAATATCCTCCGGAGGGCGAAAGGTTCACATATAACGACAAGAAATATATCGTTCACTGGAGCCTTACGACGAACCCTTACAATGACAGTGGTATAACACCTACGCTTTCGCTCGAGGCGCTCGATTCAACGGTGGTATCTGCCCTTGGTGGTACCGTCAGAATTAGGGTATCTTGTAATACAGCCTGGACGATAAGCACCTCGTCCGCATGGGCTACGCTGAGTTCAACTTCCGGAAACGGAAACTCAACCGTAACGGTCACGGTAAAGAGCTACACTGGAACCTCATCTGACAGAAATGTTACGATTACCGCCCATGCAGCGAGCCTTACCGATAGTGTCACCATAACCCAGAGGAAGGCGGAACAGACAGCAATACTTGACATGTATCCGGATATTGACAGAGTTGCAGCTTCCGGTGGTACGGTTGTTCTCACAATTAACAGCAACACCGCATGGACCCTTACGAAGGATTCCTCATGGGCTACTCTCAGCAAGACAGCCGGTACAAGGAACGACTCCGTAACTCTTACCATTCCTGAGTTTTCAAGTACTAAGGCTGATAGAAGCGTAACCGTCACCGCATCTGCCAATGGTGCTCAGTCGGTATCTGCGACCGTATATCAGAGCAAACTTGACCCTTCACAGGTAGCGACCTACGAGTTCAGTATTTCTGCAAATCCTACGACAATTGAGTGGAACGGAAGCTCATGGCTGACCGGAGAGTTCATAACGAAACTCGGTGGGATTGAAACCTCCAGGGTTGCTGTTTCCCCGTCACAGGTTCTTTGGACCATAACGAAGAACAGCGCGTTCACCGAACCAATCACCTCCGAAGGAGAACTTGTGGCAAGGAATGATACGATATACAACAATCGTGAGGTGAAAGTCAAGGGTACCTACAACGGAATTGAGAGTAACGAGGTTTCAATTATGGTCAATAAGAAGCCGAATCTTGAACCTTGGTATGAACTTAAGGTTATCCCATACTATGCTGAACTATCTTCCGCTGGAACGACATCCCTCACCGCACAGTTCCTTACCTATCTGAACGGTGATACTGAGCCGACAACGATAGAGGATGTTACGAGTTCAGCTACATGGGAATCAAATAAAACCCAGGTTGCTATGGTTTCTGGCGGCTCGGTAACAGCCAACAACGAGACATATACTGAACAGCTCGTAACAATTAAGGCTACATATGGCGGTTATTACGGGAATGCATCAATCGTTGTCGCTCCTAGGGAGGGCGAGGAACCTACCTATTACTATGCACTCGTCGTTACGCCGACTGCAGCGACACTTGGATGGAACGAGACGGTACAACTTGAAGCGAAGTTGTATATGTATGCATCTGGAAACCCGACACCGATAGATATTTCAACAGTTACGAGCGCATGTGACTGGACGACAAGTGAGGCATATATTGGTGTTAGCAATGTCGCTATGAGTAGGGGTATGGTACAGTCATATAACTATACTGACACGGACAAAACAGGTATAATTACAGCCACCTATCAGAGCGCTTATAGCGCAACGGCTGTCATAACCGCCCTCGCAAGAGACATTGACATCAATGTTGACACCAGTAATGTTACAATTGATTGCTCGGACGATTATTCTTTCACAAAACAAATTGTGGCAGAAGATGACGTCACTTGGCATGTAGCAGCTGTTGATGTTGAAAGCACTGGCGCTCCGGTTGAATGGTTAACGATATCTCCGGTAAATGGTAGCGGTAATGGACAGTTCACAGTAACAATAAACAGTGATAATACCGGAAAATACCACAGAGATTGTTTCATCCGTGTTTTTTATCCAGCAGACTCAACCATTTTCAAGCAGTTTGAGGTAACGCAAAACCCGACACCTAAGTTCGTTGTCCAGGAAAGGACGATAAACGCACCTACATTGGGTTCAACGGAAGAAATACCGGTTATAACGAACTATCACCTTACTCTAAGTAACAATGGAAATAGCTGGATAACCGTAACAGAAGCAGAGACGGCAAATGGTTATAAGGCAGTAATAAAGACATCAGAAGCATCGGCCCAGAGAACCGGTACCGTTACTATCGGAAGTGAGTATAGTGGTAGCTGTACATCATTTACACCTGTTAACATAACTGTTAACCAGGAATACACCCCGCCGGTGCCTCCTTCCGGAAATGACAAGGTCTTCATTTACGAGACAGAGTCATCCGAGAGAAAGGATGAGCTCACCTTCAACAGGAGCGCTGCAGCCCAGATTGTTGAGTTCTATATCAGTACGAACGCAAACTGTCATGTTGTATCTACCGGTTGTACACCGCAGTCGTCATCCGCCCATTGTGGACAGATAAGAATTACTGAGACAAATGACTATGACTTGACAACCGGTGCGACGATTGTCCCTACTGGTCTTGACGGAAAGAGAAAACTCCTTGTTCATATTCCGATGAACCAGTATACTGGATATGGAATGGCAAGAACGTTCAATATCCGTATTGAAACAACGGCTTATACTTCTTCGGACCTTAACTACGATGACCACGTTGAAATAACAATCAACCAGGCCTACAATGACTACTATGACAGCGGTTATACCATGATGTTCCTTGTTGAAAATCAGGAACTCGGCCAGGATGAGGTGTCAATCAACTCTTCTTCCAGGACAGTAAGACCTTTCGTTGACATCAATGCAACAAGAATTTACACTGCAG
>Ga0310696_10003629_pt1 | contig 19180 bp, 5 predicted proteins | sample AusTroGonzalo_MG_4_FD_203885 | JGI IMG/M metagenome (GOLD analysis project Ga0310696, IMG submission 203885) | Bovine rumen microbial communities from tropical cattle in Woodstock, Queensland, Australia - Gonzalo_02 (v2) (version 2) | ecosystem: Host-associated > Mammals > Digestive system >... | reverse complement strand
GCACTTGTTGTCGGTAAGGGTGGATTCGAGACCTGAGCCCGGTGAGATGTTGATGTCGTGGTCGCCGTAGGCCATCACGACGACGAGGCCGCGGTTGTTGCGTCCCACACCGTATTTATTGCCCATGTCCTGTGCCAGGCGGAAGGCATCACCGCCCTGGCAGTAGTTCACTACGACAAAAGCAGTCTCGATGCCCAGCTCTTTGTCCATCCGCTGCAGCATGATGTTCATGCTGTCGACGCTTTCCTTCGAGAGTACCTTGTCGGGGTTGGCCACATACTGGTTCTCGTCCTCCAAGTGTGGCATGGGGATGTTGTCGGCCGACCACACTTCCGTTGTGTTGACGAGCTTCTCCGGAGCTTTCACTTCATCGTCGACAGCATATAATCCTGAGCCGAAGCAGCAGGTGAAGCTGGCGAGTATGCCGCCGTAGAAGACCTTGTTCCAGAATGCGCGCACAGGATTCTTTTTCGTAGGCGGCGTCGTGACGGCTGCCACCTGCTGGTTGTAGTCCTTGCGCATGCTGTCGTACGACTTCGTGATGTCGGCTTTCAGCTCTTTCAGTTCGGCGTCTTTGCCTTTCAGCTCTTTTTTCTTTTCCTTATATTCAGTCTTCAGCGTGCTCACCTGGCTGTTGAACACGTCTGTCAGCTTGTTCACTTCTTCCTCACGAGTAGGGCCTTCTGCCTTTGTGGGCTGATTGTTCACCACAGCGAAGCCGTAGGTCACAAAGCCTATCAGCACCAGCCCCATTAACGTAAATACTAATAGCATGTTTTTATGTCAAGAATTTGAGAATGATAGAATTGTGATTCGTGTGATTCGTGAGATTTGTGTTCTTAAATCATTGTTCACGTCCTGTCCAGAATTCCCACGAGGCGAAGGCCTGCAGTAGCAGCATCTCGAGGCCGTTCTTCACGGCAGCGCCGCGTTCAGCGCCCTTGCGCATAAACAGCGTCTCGTCGGGGTTGTAGATGAGGTCGTAGAGGATGTTTTTCTCGTCCATTGCCTCGTAGGGTAGGGCAGGGCACTCGTTGGTCTTGGGGAACATGCCCAGCGGCGTGCAGTTGACGATGACGTTGTATTCCTTCACCACGTCGGGAGTGATGCTGGCATATTGAATGGTGCCCGGGCGCTCGTAGCGGCTAACCAGCACGGGCTCGATGCCCAGCGACTTCAGTCCGTAGCAGATGGCCTTCGATGCGCCACCCGTACCGAGCACCAGCGCCTTTTTGTGGTAGCTTTCAATCATCGGCTCGATGCTCTGCACAAAGCCGATGACATCGCTGTTATAGCCGCGCAGCTCAATCTTCGCCCCCTCGTGTACCACGCGGATGACGTTGACGGCGCCGATGGCCCTTGCCTCGGGGCTGATATAGTCCAGATACTCCATCACCTTCTCCTTGTAGGGGATGGTGACGTTCAGTCCCTTCAGCTCCGGATTCTGGCTGAGCACTTCGATGAGCTGCTCGATGTTGGGAATCTCGAAGTTGACGTACTTCGCGTTGATGCCTTCGTCGGCAAAGCGCTGGTTGTGGTAGGTCACTGAGAACGAGTGGCCTAAGGGATAGCCGATTAAACCATATTTGTCCATAAAGCGTTATTACGTTATCACGTTATTTCGTTATGACGATTTCTTCGCCGTATACAGTGTGCAAATTCCGCCGGTGAGCCGCTTGAATGCCGTCTCCTGGAAACCGGCCTGCTTGAGGATGTCCATCATGCGCTCGCCCTGCGGGAAGGCCTCGATGGTGCGCCGCAGGTAGGAATAGGCGCTTTTGTCTTTCGACACGAGCCGTCCGTAGACGGGCAGCACGGTGTGTGAGTAGATGCCGAACAGCTGCTTCATGGGGAAGCGAGGCGGCGTGGTCAGCTCCACGATGACGAGGTGTCCGCCGGGCTTGAGCACGCGGCACATCTCGCTGAGCCCTTTGTCGAGGTTGGCGAAGTTGCGGATGCCGAAGGCCGCCGTCACGGCGTCGAAGCTGTTGTCGGCATAGCTGAGGCTGAGGCAGTCCTCCTTCTCGAAGGCGATGATGTCCTGCAGGCCCAGCTCCGACACCTTCTTCCGTCCCACCTCCATCATGCCCTCGCTGATGTCGGCGCCGACGAGGCGCTGCGGTTTCAGCATCTGTGCGGCCATGATGGCGAAGTCGCCTGTGCCGGTGGCGATGTCGAGCACCGTCTGCGGCTGGTACTGTTGCAGGAAGCTGATGGCCTTGCGGCGCCAGCCCTTGTCAATGTTCCACGACAGGCGGTGGTTCAGCGTGTCGTAGGTGGGCGCGATGTTGTCGAACATCGCCTCCACCTGCTGCGTCTTCGCGCTGCCGGCCTCGTAGGGCTTTATCGTTTCCTGCTGGTAGGTCATAGAACTTATAGGACTTATGAGGCTAATGGGGCCAATGGGGCCATGAGGCCATTAAGGCCAAAGGCCTATTTTTCTTTCAGCCAATTCTTCACATTCTGCTCAATTCTGGCGGCGATGTCGCCCTCAAGGGCGGCCTTGTCGAACTTCTCGCCCACGATGTGCTCGTAGAGCTCGATGTAGCGGTCGCTGACGCTCTCGACGTATTCGTCGGTCATCTCGGGCACCGTCTGGCCAGGCTCGTTCATGAAGTCGTGCTCGATGAGCCACTGGCGCACGAACTCCTTCGAGAGCTGCTTCTGCGGCTCGCCCTTGGCCAGCTTCTCCTCGTAGCCGTCGGCGTAGAAATAGCGGCTTGAGTCGGGCGTGTGGATCTCGTCGATGAGGATCACCTTGCCGTCGCGCTTGCCGAACTCATACTTCGTGTCGACGAGGATGAGGCCGCGCTTGGCAGCAATCTCCTGTCCGCGGGCGAAGATGCGGCGGGTGTAGTCCTCCATCACCTCGTAGTCCTCCTTCGAGACGAGGCCCTGGGCGATGATCTCCTCCTTCGAGATGTTCATGTCGTGCCCCTCGTCGGCCTTCGTCGTCGGCGTGATGATGGGCTCGGGGAAACGCTCGTTCTCCCTCATGCCGTCGGGCAGCTTGACGCCGCACAGCTCTCTGCAGCCGTTCTTGTACTCGCGCCAGGCCGAGCCGGTGAGGATCGAGCGGATGATCATCTCCACACGGAAGCCCTCGCACTTCAGGCCCACCGTCACCATCGGATCGGGCGTGGCCAGCTTCCAGTTCGGGCAGATATCCGTCGTGGCGTCGAGGAACTTCGCGGCTATCTGGTTCAGCACCTGTCCCTTGAAGGGGATGCCCTTGGGCAGCACCACGTCGAAGGCCGAGATGCGGTCGGTGGCCACCATCACCAGCAGGTCGTCGTTGATGTTATACACGTCGCGCACCTTACCGTGGTACACGCTCTTCTGTCCCTCGAAGTGGAACTCAGTCTTTGTTAATGCGTTTGCCATATTTCCTTTATTCGTTTGATACGTGCAATTCGTGTCCTATAATTGCCTGCAAATTTACGAAAAATTATCGAAAATCGGAAATACTTGGCAGAAAATATTCTGCACCGTCGCTTTTTGCTGACAAATATCTACTCCCTAGATTTTGGAGCCTCCAAAATTTCGTGAGGAGCCTCCAAAATTTCCTGAAGAGCCTCCTCAGCTTCCTAAAGAGCTCCCTCAGCTTCCTAAAGAGCTTCGTGAGCCTAGAAAAAAAGTCCCAAGCCTTGGGACTTTTTTCCCAGGCCTTGGGACTTTTTTCCCAAGCCCTGGGATTTTTCTGGGAAACGTGTATAAATGAGAAACGTGTATAAAAATGTTATTTGGGCCGTTTTTTCTGTTTTCTACGTCATTTTTGCCCTTTTTTGCCCTCATCCTACACCGCCTACACCACATCCTACACCACGCAAACGCTTGATATCAAGTCGTTTATTCGATGGTGTAGGCAGTGTAGGCAATTTTTAAAAATAATTTTTCTAAAATCAGTTGCCGCCGCCGTTGGAATCGTCAGAGGCATCTGTACGGGCGCCGGAGCCGCCGTTGCCGGAACCACTCGAGCCGCTGCCGGTGTTGGCTACAGGTAGGCTGATTGTCACCCAGACATTCTCCAGATCGCCGTTGGTCTTGCGCAGCTGATACCTTGTTCCGTCGGTTTTTGCATCGGCAGGAACATAGTATGTCCTTCCTTCCCATTCGGTAAATTCAGGATTGGTAAGCACCTCAATCTGCATGTAGTCCTTGCCGTCGCTGAAGACCTTGAAATTACCCGTAGGTGCGGCAGTACCTGTGCTATACTGAGTGCCGTTGGTTGCTGCACCATACGATGTGAAGTTGTAGGTCTTCTTCTCAAACGGACGGATGGCAACGTAGAGTGGGGTAGTCAGCGACGATCCACTTTCGTTCTTCAGCTCAGTCCTTGTGGTGCCGTCAGCCGTTGCCGTCGGACTGACATAGAACTTCTGGCCTATGAACTCAGGATACTTGCCGTTGGACAGAATCTCCACCTCAGCCAAATCGTTCTTCGTTACACCAGTGGTCTGTGCCAGGCCTGACGACCAGACGGTGCCATCAGTTTCTGCACTATACGATGTGAAGCTGTAGGTCTTGACATTGTTGTTCTTTCCGATGACCACCTTGGTATCTCCCGTCACCTCTGCAGCATTGCCGCCGCCGAAGACGTTGCCGCGGATGTCGACACCCTCCACGGTAGCCATCTCGTAGGTGGGAATCCAATCTGCATCTGCGGATGTCTTTCCTTCCACGTCTTCGATAGGCTTCGACATCAGGTAGATGGGCTCGCCCACCATAGTGCCAACGTTCACATGCGGCGTGCCGATGACATTGGCTGCATTACCGCCGCCGTAGACATTGTAGATGGCGCCGATAACATTGTTTACGGTTACAGTATTATTATCGCCAGGTATGTCTTTTGCAGGGATGAGCACATCGTAGCCTTCGTCACCACCAATCCTCTTCTTGTAGCATTTAGTGGTTGGATCATACTGATAGCTGCTGGGGTAGTAGGGCTTAGTGTTCGAACTGCTGTACTTTCCCTTCAGCACATTGATGTTCACCTGTGGGTCACCCACCATCACGGCATCAGCACCATAGCCGCCACCGAAGATATTGCCGATGCTGGTAAACGACTTGACGTTCAACACCGGGTCGGGCTGCCTGGTGCCGCCCGACGGCAACTCTGTCAGCGGATGAGGCTTACCATCCTCACCTGTCTCATAGCCATAGACAGAGTAGCCCGCATCGCAACCACCACAATACAGCTCGCCGATGATAATGGGTCGACAGCCTGTCTCCTCGATGTTCACCGTGATGGAGCCGCGGATGGCACCACCGGCATCGTTGCCGCCGAACACCTGGCCATAGGTGCCGTTAGTGATGTTGAGCACTACGTTACCATTGACGTCGGCATTGGCAGCGCCGCCGTAGGCCTTCTCCATGCCGCTGATACAGCCAATCTCCAGAACGGCATCGCCGTCCTGCGGGGCATTATGGCCGCCGCCGTAGGCCTCGCCGACGTCGTAGGTACATACCAAGCCATCTTCCAACGTGGTACGAGACTCCACGCGTACATTACCCTTCGTATTAGAGCCGCCGTACACTTCATGCACGGTACCGCCGTAGATAGTGATGTGCGTCTTGCCGGAGCCATAAGCCTTACTTGCCTTATCGCTGTCATCGGTATAGGCTAAATAGCCCACGTTGGCACCCGGATTTGGTACGTATGTGGTTCCGCCGTCGTAAGAGACGTCGTCCTTACCGTTACCACCACCGAATGCCTCGCCAATCTCGTAGGTGCCGTTGATGACCACCTCTGTGGCAGGCACCGAGGCAGCATTGCCACCGCCGTAGACACTTTGGATGCTTGTCAGGTCGCAGCCGTCGATAATGACGTTGGCCTTAGCCGTAGAACTGGTCGTGGCACCATCAGGATGGAAAGCAGCCAGGTTGCCACCGCCATAAACGGCCTTCAGCTCATAGGTGTCAGTTTCCTTGGTAGGCTTGGGGTTCACCACCTCATTGCCTTCATTGACACTCTTCGTCACTGTCTTCGATACATGAACGGTGACATTGTTCTGCGGACTACCATTCAGGTTGTTACATCCGAAGATGGAACCCTTCACCTCGCAGTTGTCAGTGGCAGTGGTCTCGTTCAGCTTCACCGTCACATCGCCATAGACCTTGGCCTCAACGGCAGAAACTGCGGGTACATAGCCCTCCTGGCCTGAAATGCCAACGGCATCCTTTGCCAACTGTCCCAAGCCGCCGCCATAGACATTATTGTTGATGGTGCCGCCCGTCAGGTTGACGTTGGTCTTGAAGATGGCATAATAGGTTGCTTGATCATCAGCAGGAGTATCTGCTGTGATTAATGCATTAGCCGACTGTGCTGTATAATAGCCTTTTACCGGAGAACCTTTTAATAGTTCGGTAAGCTCCACGTATTCCGTTCGTTGACCATTATGCCAATGCGAGGAGTTCGTATTGGCCAGGGCACCGCCGCCATAGACGTCTTCGCCCACAGTGCCGCCAGTGATGTTGACATCCACACCGCCTAAGGTAACACCCCGCTGGCCGCCGCCATAGACAGAGCCATTGACAGTGCTGCTTCCACCGATGGTCACATGGGTATTGCTGGCCAAACCCAGCGTCGGAAGGAACGCAAGATACTCTTCCTCTGTATAATATCTCCAAATAAATCTATGATCTGGTTCGTAATAATCCCAAGACACACCTTTTAATACTTCATCTCCTGCTTCATTTGTTACTGCATTTCCATTAGAATCTTTTTGAATTGGGCGGTTTCCATAAAGCTGCATACTCTTGGACCTGTCTGTACCAGAAGCCACATAAACAGGTGTGACACCCTTACAGGAACCATAGACATCGCCTGTAACAGCGTTGTCCTTGACAATCACTGTACATGTTCCACCGCCTTTGGGCTTGGTGGGTAATCCTTTATCGACCTTGAATCTTCCCACCGAAGCAATTTCACCACCACCATAGACATTGCCTCCGACCTTGGACTTGCCCTGAACGGTAACTTCAGAGTTGCCGCGCACCAGAGCCGAGTAGCCATGTGTCTGTAGGCCTGCTCCACCACCGAAGACGCCGCCTGTGATATTGGGGGTATTTGCTTCGGTTTCTTCAGATGTTCCTATCGTCACCTTCGCATCATCTTCCACACGGCCTACCTCACCGCCGCCATAGACGTTACCCTTCACCGTACCGCCACTGACGCTGACATCTGTGGCATACACAATGGCTTTCTCACACCACCAAGTGTGCCAGGATCCCTGACCCGCTCCAAACACATTGCCGTGTTTGGTCGCATCTGAAGGATTGTCTATACCTATCGTACCACCAGAAATGGCGACCGTGCAAATGCCAGTGTTCTTGTTAGTGCCAGTGACAGTGTTGTTGCCAAGGGAATTTTCATAATTGTAATCATTGTTAGAAACCGCCAGATTATTACCATTGGCGTCAGTATTTTTCCAGATATAATTGTGGTCGGTTTGATCATCCTTGTTAATTGTACCCACATCACCCAACTTACCGCCGCCATAGACGTTGCCCTCAACTTTTGCGGTGCCGCTGACAGCAAGGTTGGTGTTCCATCTCACACGTCCGGCTTCAGCAAAAGATTCAAGACCAAGGCCACCACCGAAGGCATCACCATGAACAGTGCCACGCAGAATCTTCACGTCGGTATTCTTATACACAAAACCGCTCTCGCTGCCACCAAAGACTGAACCTTTGACGGTAGGAGTACCAAAAGTAGTGACATTGCCTGTTGCCTCATCCCTCTTTCCACCGATGGTTACAAAGGTCTCGGCAGACAAGGCTAAAGTCTCAACAAACTGAAGGTAAGCATCCTTAGTTGGGAAATATTCCCAGACATATCTGGTATCTTCATTATTATTATCATCGACATAATAGTCCCATTCTTTATATCGCTTATCTGTAGGATGGGCTTCCGCCGAAGTATAGGCCACCATACGTTTGGAATTCGTTATTCTGGTAGCATAAGGAGTATTCTCAGTATATGCCGTATATGTATAAGAAGGTACGAGTCCCTGACCTGCACCATAGACATGACCTGTGTTGGCATTGCCATCTCCAATAATGGCACTGCCTTGGATATTGACAGTACTTGTTCCGCCTGCCAGCAAACGAGCCGGCATGCCGAGTAGCAATGTCGAAGGTACATCAGCCTGACCAGCATTCGCAGGAGTCTTCACTTTATATCTTCCTACCGAAGCCAACTCACCGCCGCCATAGACATTTTCCAACACCTGGGCACTGCCCTGAACGGTGACAGTACTGTGGCCACGCACCAGAGCCGAGTATCCGTGTGTCGCTTTGCCGGCACCGGCAGCGAATACGCTGCCTCGGATAACGGGCGCAGTGGTTCCTGTCGCAGCACCTATCTCCACAACGGTGTTCCTTTCCACACGAGCAATCTCACCGCCGCCATAGACGTTGCCGGTGCCTGCCTTTAGCGTTTGGGAACCCGTGGCTCCTACGAGAGTTCCCACCGTACCATTATAGATTCTGACAGTCGTTCCACCATCTTTCAGAGTGTATGTTTCATTGGGACTTGTACCAGTAATCGTGACACCATCGTTAACGAGTCCCACCATGGCTTTCGCACACTCGAATGAGTTGGCAATACCCTTGCCACCTCCGTAAACATTACCACCGATGGTAGGAGTTCCTGAAACAGTAGATACCGCATACGTTTCATTCTCTTCATCATACTCAGCACAGACATTCACCTCCGTATTATCCAGCACGTCGCCTGTCTCGCCGCCGCCATAGACGGAGCCTTTGATGGTTGCCGTGCCGCTGATGGACACTTCGGTGTTGTCAACGCAGGCCATCCTATCGAGGTTGGGATAGAGCGTGGCATCGTGTATCTCGCCGCGACTGGCACCAAACACGTTGCCTGCACCGTCGGGTATCGTCGTATCACTGGTACCCACTTGGCCACCGCTGATGGTGATGGAGCAGAGGCCGGTGTTTGCAGCACAGGAAGAGATGAATCCTGGGACGTGAGAGTCAGAATAATAGGGGTCGTCTGAAGCTTTCGCACTTCTGGTAAATCTGCCCACCGAGCCCATGGCACCTCCGCCATAGATGCTGCGCACCACTTTGCCGCCATCCATGGTGATGGTGGCGTTGCCGCGTACGACGCCCGCTGAGCGGTTGAAGTAGTGCTTGGTAACGGCATTGTCGCCTGTGCCGGTCGTCACGTCGTAGGTGTCGGTGCCGCAGCCGCCACCGTAGACATTGCCACGGGTGCCATATTCGGCACCCTTGTAAGTTGTGCTACCGCTGGTAATGTCATAAGTGCTGCCATCGCTCTCCTCTATACCAATCTTTCCGCTGTGTATGGCCACGTTGGTGTTGTTGAGCACATGGCCGTTCTCGCCGCTGCCATAGACGGAGCCTTTAATCCATGGATTTGTCTGTTGGTTAGAGTTAGTTGTGCCAATGGTGATATAGGTGTTGCTCACCCAGGCCAGCTTGTTGTTGGGGTCTTCACCAGTTGTGGCATCGGGTACTGCTACATCGCCTCGTGATGAGCCGAACACCATGCCGTTCTCATGGCCGTTGATGCCAAAGGTGCCGCCGGTGATGGTGACCCAGGCGGTGCCGGTGCCCTCTGTGCATCCAGACGGCGTGCTGGCGGGTTGTGTGCTACCCGTGGGGGTTTCGTATGTGAACGTTCCCACCGAGCCATAGGCACCGCCACCATAAATATTATGGTATATATTGGGCGTGCCGCTGATGCTGATCAAGGTGTTTTTCTTGATAAGTCCAGCCTCCTTGGTATTGAGGCTACCCTTACCGGCACCATAGACATTACCCATCGTAGCACCACCGAAACCGTCCTCGTCATAGCCGACTTTGGCAGTTCCACTGATATTAACTTCGGTACCTACACTAATTTGTTTATTTTCGCTATCCAAAATGGGGTCGCCATTACTATCTTTAACAATATGACTGCCCTGCACGACGGCCAACTCACCACCGCCGTAGACACTTGCACGTACCGTACCGCCCTTCATATCTATCTTGGTGCTGCCTTCTACACGACCACCAATCTTCGTTTCTGTGGATGTGTCGTCCTCACTACCCATACCAGCGCCATAGACGCTACCGAAGGTATAACGGGGTTCATAATTTGTCTGAGCACTTTCACCCGTACCTGTTGTGACAGCCTCTGTTATGACCGTTCCGATTTCTGCTGTACCACTAATTTCAATTTCAGTTTTACCACCCTCAGTGGTACTTCCATTGGCATATATCACGGCTCCAAGTTCGCCACCACCATAGACATTGCTCTTGATAAGACCACCAGTTATCTTCAACTTGGTCTGTTTGACATTACCTAACTTCGTCCAGTCAATATCACCTGCAGCAGATCCAATTACATCGCCATTCAATTTCTTGCGACGTCCCATACCACCTGCAAAGACATTACCGCCCTTGGTATGCTTCAGACGGTAGACATCATTATCATTGGCATCTTTGACAAGTTCAAACTCGGTGTTGGGCATGTAATTGTTTGTCTTCAAGATAGCCAAATCATCGGCACTGGTGTTAGGAGCGACATAGAGGTATTCATGGTCATTACCAATGATACCGCCACTGATGGTGATGTCGATGTAGCCGCGCTTGAAATTGGTAGCGGAGGTGGGGTTACTGGCTTCGACAGTATTGTCAGGCTGCATCTCGCCATAGCCAGGCGTTGGATCACCATCCGTTGTTGTTGCATCGAGAAGATCGTAGCCCACGGAGCCTAATCGGCCGCCACCATAGACGGAGCCGAGAATACTGCCGCCACTGATGGTCATGGTGACGCTGCCTCCTACGTTACCTGCCGTATAGGCATCTCCACCGAAGCCACGGCCACCGCCGAAGACGTTGCCGTCGACGTAGGAGGTGCCATAGTTTCCAATGATGGTATGTATTTGTTTGTCGTCATCTAAAGGCTGTTCGTCATCATCAACTTCTACTGGGTCACTGATAGTCATTGTGATGTTGCCCAATACGTGACCGTCCTCACCACCGCCGAAGACAGAGCCAAAGATCTTACCGCCGGTAATCTCAACTTCAACATCCTTGACATTCGTGTCCTTGTTGAAGAATACGCGCTGGTCGCCCTTGCCTGCACCGAAGAGATAGCAGGTGACGGGGTGGGCGTCGATCTGAGCCAGCGTACGCGGCACACCGAGCGTGCCGCCTTCCATCGTGACAGTGGCATCGCCCAGTACATTGGTGGCCTCGCAACCACCATAGACGTTGGTCAGGATATGACCACCCTTGATGGTCACATTCGTGTTGCCCTTCACCTGTCCGGCCGTCATGATATACCTGCTGATACCCTGATTCGTGTCAAAGTAAGGCACACTACCTGAGCCGCCACCGAACACGTTGCCGTAGTAGGTGTGGCCATCCGAAGCAATGCGCCGGCCGCCTTCGGTCGATTTGGCAGTTGCACTTCCTACAACTGGATATTTATCCAAATCGCCCGTAGCATTCGCATTCGGGTCGTAAGGTGCAAACAGGTCTTTCGTGCCATCGTTATTGGTGTCTTTGCCATAATCCCAGTGGGCACACTCCAGGTCATAGTATACAGGTGTAGAACCGGTATCGTCTTTTACAGGAGGAGTGGTTGAATCAAACAAACTGCCACCTGTGTAGTCTTCATAGCGGGTAGTTATCTCTTGCCCCTGGCCAATTTGACAATGATCCTGAATGGTAACGTCTGTATTGAATTGTACTGTGCCGTTTTCGCTGCCACCGTATGCGGAACCCTTGACGAAAGCATGTCCGCCGATGGTCAACTCAGTCTGAGTGGCTAAGGCCAGCGTCTCAATGAAATCAAAATAGTCTTTTTCTGTATGGAAATATTCCCAGACATTTTGTTTCTCTGTATCAGAATAATCCCAATATATATGTTCTTCCTCATCTTTATGACGTCCTTTGGGCTTTCCATCTACTATCTCATATTTGCTATAGGCCATCATACGTTTGGGATAATTCTTTCTGTTCTCCGCTGTGAAATTCTCAAAAACGTATGTCTTGGGCAGGATTCCCTTACCGGCAGCAAAGACGTGGCCCCAGTCATCGGGCTTGTCATCGGTAGCGATGTTACCTTCATTATCAGCATGGTACATCTGCATGCCGTCAGGACCGATTTCAGCATAGCCTTGAACGGTGACGGTACAATAGCCAGTCTTGTTTCCGTTTGCATCCTCTGCCAATGCAACCGGCACTCCATTAACGACTTGATATCTGGCCACTGAAGCAATCTCGCCGCCGCCATAGACGCTGCCTTTCACCTTCGCATTGCCCTCAATGAGGACGGTCGGGTTGCCGCGTACCAGTGCTGAGTAGCCGTGTGTATTGACACCAGCACCGCCACCGAACACGTTGCCCATGATGACGGGTGCACTTGTGGGCGTATTTGTTAGCACTGTCTCGTCTACTCCTTCTCCGTGTCCTATCGTCACTACCGTGTTCTTTTCCACACGGCCTACCTCGCCGCCGCCGTAGACGTTGCCACTTACCGTACCGTTATAGATATTGACAGTCGTTCCGCCATCGGGATTGTCTATGCCGTCGCCATCTTTTCCAATCATGGCCTTTTCGCAGTAGAAGTTGTCGGCAGAGCCCTTACCGCCGCCGTACACATTACCGGCAATATTGGCACCGAGCACATCTTTCTGTTCATAATACGTAGTGCCTGCTACGGCATTGCCAGTAGCTGCTGTATAGCCGGCTTCACTACTGCGGGTATAGATGCCTTCTCCAATAGTAGTTCCGGCAGCAATCTTTACTTCGTCATATACCTCACCAATCTTCTGATAGTAGGTAGTGCCAGCTTCAGCAGTGCCGCTAGCTGCTGTGTAGCTAGCTTCGTTATAGGTGTAGAAGCTGGATACGCTGCCTGTAACATCAGTCTTTACCACGTACACATGCTCTTCTGTACCAATATTCACCGTAGGATTACCAATGACGTCGGCCGCATTACCACCGCCGTAGACACCTCCGCTGACAGTCTCGCCGTCCTCATCTTCGTACTCACCGCCTATTTCGCCGAGTGTCGAAGACGTAACTCCGCCGGGGGTACCGTATATCTGGTTGATGTTCACTGTCGGGTCGGCATACATGACGGCCGTTTCACCAAGGCCGCCGCCGAACACCTTGCCGATGCGGGTGCAGGAGATGATGTTCAGTTCAGGCTGCTTGTCGTAATGGACGAAAGGATCGTCTCCTGTTGATCCAGAATACTCATGGTAGTCTTCAGGTCCTTTGAACATCCTTTTTACAGCTGGGTGAGAGTCCGTTGCCGATGTTCTTGGCTCAAAGGTCAGCTTGCCTTCTTCAGTAAGATCAAGTTCCGGGTTGCCATCGTCATCAGTTATAGTGTTGCCGTCTTCATCTTTTTTCGTCTTCACATAATAGCCATAGTAAGAGTAGGCAGCCTGATTACCACCGAGGTACAGCTCGTCGATAACGATAGGACGACAACCCGTCTCCTCAATATTCACCTTGATATGGCCCATGATAATACCGCCCTTGTTGTTGCCACCGAACACCTTGTGGAAATTACCACTGGTGATGGTCAGCTCCACGTTGCCATGCACGTTGGCATTGTCGGCGCCGCCATAGTATTCGTCAACCCACGATTCAGGCATACAACCCAGGATAGTGATGGCATCGCCCATGATGTCGGCGTTCTTACCGGCAGTAACCATCTTTTCTACCAGCATGGGACAGGGGGAGATGGCATCGGTGACAAGATTGATGGAGCCCATGATGGTACCCCTCTCGTTACTGCCGCCGTATGCCTCGTGGATGTAGCCGCCGGTAATCAGGGTGTTGGCGTTACCTGTGCCGTATGTGGTTGATCCCTGGTCAAGCGTACCGATGTCGGCACCTTCATTGGCAGAGCCGTCACTTTCCTTCGCATCCTTACCATTACCACCGCCGAACACAGTACCTATCTCATAGGCAGCATGGACCGCCACATTCGTCTCAGGAGCTGGTGCAGCGTTACCACCACCATACACCGTCTCAATACTGGTATATTCGCAACCGTCGATGATGACTTGCACCTTCGAGCCTGTAGCAGCTGACGTGGGATGGTAGGGCGTTGCCGGTTCATACGCAGCCTCGTTACCGCCGCCATATACAGCACTCAAATCGTAACGGAGGGCGTTGACAGCGGCTTTCTTAGTCCCGTCTGCTTCTATTGCATCGTTAATAGCCTTCGTCAATTTAGGGATGTTCGTCTTGAAGTCGTCTGCAGTTGCATTGCCATTGGCATAAAGAGTCTCATAAGTCGCAGTAGCGACGCTTATTTCTTTTGCTACAGCTATTTGGTCTGCAAGGATAACCTTGAGTTGATCTACGGTAGCGGTAGTGCTTTGAAGCGTTTCGTCTATATCTCTTTTCGACACATAATAAGCTCCGATGGTTGCCTTCGAGGCATTCTTGTTCTGCGTAGCAAACACATGCACCGTGACATTGCCTTGGGGCGAACCCTTCAGGTCGTTGCATCCGAAGACGCGGTTGACAATACAGCCCTTGGATGTTACTACATGGTAGTCCTCATCGGCATCTGTAAGGATAGGATTCTTATTCTGATCAGTATTACCATTACCATTAATAGCTGTGCTTTGAAGGACATCCGTAAGGGTAGCTGGCGCAGAGCTGTAGTCGCCAACTGTCATACCGTTCAGGTTCACCTTGACATCGCCATAAACCTTGGCCTCAATCTCACTATATGGTTGTTCTTTGTAATCGCCTTCAGCTATATACCCTTCATCTCCTTGTTGATACGTTTGATGATTAGCGTCTAATTCTGCTTGAGTATATGGTGTGCCAGCAAAGCTCTTGCGGCCCAGTCCTCCACCATAGGCATCGCAGCCAATGGTGCCGCCAAGCAGGTTGACTGTGGTTTTATAAACAGCATAATATGTATGGCCAGATTGTGCCATAACATCTTCGGTTAATCTATAATCATTACCATCCTTTTTATAATACCCTGTCACACGTGTCAGACCAGGTATAAGGTCTTCGAGTTGAGCATAATCATGCAGCTGATTATTAGCAGCATCCCACATTGTGGTGTTTGTGTCGGCCAGTGAGCCACCGCCAAAGACATTGTGGTTTACAGTACCGCCAAGCATGTCGACAGTTGAATTACCCAAGGTAATACCCAACTCGCCGCCGCCAAAAACAGAACCATTAACGATGGCATCTCCAGCGATAGCCACTTCGGTATTGCTGGTCAAGGCCAGTGTTTTAAGGAACACAAGGTACTCTGCCTCAGTTGGATAATATCTCCAAATAAAAGTATGATCTGGTTCATAATAATTCCAATAGGTATTTTCTGCTAGATCATTACCGTCTTTATCTTTTGTTCCGATTGCAAAGGTCTGCATACTGCAGAAACTTTTATAATTATCCTGAACATATTTAGACTCAAGACCCTTACAGGCACCAAATACGTTGCCTGTAATCGCGGCTTCATCTTTGACGGCGACCTTACATGTACCACCGCTTTGCGGTTTTGACGGTAATCCGCCAATGACTTTGAATCTTCCCACCGAGGCTATCTCGCCACCTCCATAGACGCTGCCTCCAACATGGGCTTTGCCCTGAACAGTGACATCTGCGTTGCCACGTACCAGTGCCGAGTATCCGTGTGTCTCTATGCCTGCTCCTGCACCGAAAACGTCGCCCGTGATTGTAAGATTATCTTTGCCAGACTGTGCTCCTATTGTCACCTTTGCATCATCTTCCACACGGCCAATCTCGCCACCGCCATAGACGTTACCTTTCACCGTGCCGGCAGTGATGCTGACATCTGTTGCGAACACCATGGCTTTCTCGCACCACCATGTGTCCCCAAGTCCTTTACCCGCTCCGAACACATTGCCATGTTTGGTCTTATCTGTAGGATTGTCGATACCAATCGTACCACCAGTCATTTCAACCGTACAAATGCCCGTATTAGTGTTGGTGCCATTGATTTCGTTATTATAATGGGTGTTGGGAGTAGTGCCGTCGGTCTTTGTCCAGGTATAGTTGTAATCAGCACTCTTTGTGATTTTACCTACATATCCCAGGTTACCACCGCCATAGACGTTGCCTTCTACCCGGCCAGTACTGATGCTCACCGTGGCGTTGACTAGTACGTCGGCCAGATTGCCGCCGCCATAGACATTGCCGCCAACAATCACGCCGGTTGTCTGCGTCTGATTGCCCTGGCCCTCGCCCTGCTGCTGGTCGCCTTGGCCCTCGCCCTGCTGCTCGCCCTGTGGGGAGTCTCCTTGCTGCGGGTCGTCCTGCTGCGCCATTGCCGTTACACTTGTCAGCATGAGCATCGCTGCCGCTATGATGGCGGCGCGAAGGCTTTTTCCTTCCATTACAATATGTCTGAATATACTATTCATGGGTTGTATCTGTATCATCGGTATTTCTGTATTTACGATTCTTGTGCTCAGCGGTTCCCCCGCCTTTTTGTGCCCAGCGGTTCAGCCGCCTTTTTGTGCTCAGCGGTTTCCCCGCCTTTTTGTGCTCAGCGATTCTGTCGCTGAGAATAATCCATCCACCAGCTGTCGCGGGTGCGGCAGAGGGCTTGTGCTATGCAGTTCATGGTCTTACATTCTGCTACAGTGATGCTCTCGTCCTTGGGGCGATAGCGGTATTTCCATGGGGTGACGCAGAGCAGCTGGCCTGTGGCACAACGCTCGATGCGTTCCGCAGAGGGGTGGTATATCTCTGGGAATCCGTTGTCGGATATCATCACCACGGGAAAACCGTGATCAACGGCTTCATCGATAATCTCCTGCTCGCCTTTGGCAATGCGTGCCGATACCAGCACCGCGCCTTGTTCAGCGGCTTTTAGGCAGTGCTGTTTCTGTTCCTCTAGCCGTCGGGCGTACTTGCGGTGGCATACCACAGGCAGGCAGTGTCGGCTGAGCAGCTCGCGGTTGCCGTAGCTGTCGCAAGCCACCTTCCCGTCTGCCACCATCAAGTGGCTCTTGATTACGTCAAGAGCCTCCATGGAGCACTGTGAGGGAGCGCACTCGCGCTGCAGGTAGCCCCGAAGGGCGGGTAGGGTAAGGGCTGGATCGATGCCGCCGCGTTGGGGCTGCAGCCATTCCTTTTTGCTGGAGCGCAGCAGGCGGCTCCGTGGGTTGGCATGGATATACTCCCGCTTCTGCTCCAGCTCTTCCTTGCTCAGCGGTATCACATCGGTGAAGCCTTCGGCAAAGAGAGAGGGTAGGGAACCTGTTCCCGGATTGCCAGCAGCAGAACAGCTGGCCACACATGTGCCGGTGGCTTCAGTCCGCTGGTTTTCTTCAGTCCGCTGGTCTTTCATTCGTCCCGTCATTGCCCACCATCGGCGATTGCATCCATATTTATACCCCGCTATCACTTTCCCCAGATCCATCGTATGGCCGTTCTTGCTGATGATGCTTTGATGGGCCTTGATGATGAAGTGCATATGTTCCGGCATGATGACGTAGTCCTGCACTTCCATCATGGGGTAGTGTGCGGTGATGCTGTGTAGCAGCTCTTGCTCTACCATCTGCCCTACGGGCGTCAGCTCCACGTGCGGAGCCTCAGGGGTGCCGACGGGCATGTTGATGTCGCCCACCACTTTCCCTAACGGATGGCGGAGTGCTTCCGCCGCCTTCAGGGTGATATGGTAGATACCCGGGCGTGAGTAGTCGCAGTGGTAGCTGCGGCGGTTCATGCTGTGTATGGTGGGCTTCTTTATTGTCATGTTTCTCTTATATCGTTACTTCAAATATTCATTTTTTCCTCTCTTAAGCCGTAAGCCTCTAAGCTGTAAGCTAATTATCAATTGTCAATCTTCAATTACCTTGGCCTTAGTTGCCTCCTTGGCCCTGGCCTTGTCCAGAGTTGCCATTCTGAGTCTGCGGTGCTTCCGGCCGTATGTTCACCGTGGCGCTGCCACCAACAACAGCCTCGTTGCCGCCACCGAAGACGTTGCCAAGGACATGGGTGTTACCCTGAAGATTGACGGTGGTGTTGCCATCAACGGCACTCTCGTTGCCGCCGCCAAAGACGTTGCCGGTACCTTCCTTAAGCACTTCCGTCTCTTCGCCGTCTATCGTTTTTGTCTCGAGGGTTCCCACCGTAGTGTTGCCATCAAGAGTGAGTTCGGTGTATTGAGATACTGTTCCGAGGTTTTTGAGCGAGACAGTGGTAAGCACATACCATTTCTTCTTATGCGTGGTAGGATCTTCGATATAAAAGGTCGGATCGTCAGTCGTTGGAGCAGTCGTTGGGAAGGTCACCCCATCGGGGTATATCTTACCGTCAGAATCTTGGTAGCACCACGTATAGTAGCGGTCTTCAGCGTCTTCTCCTGTTCCATCCTTTAGATATTTAAGAGAGCCATTGTGCATATCACCAGCTTTGTCTATTTCTGGGAATACCGTGGAACTTTTATCGTGGATGCGGAATGGCTCAATCTTTCCCGAATAGCCTCCTCCAAAGACATTGCCTTTAACGGTGCAGTCAGTAAGGGTGGATTTTACCCAACCACTAACGTTTGCAAGATTACCGCCGCCATAGTAGTCGTTTTCGAAGGTACAACCATTAAGAATACTTTCGGTATTACCTGTAGAAGTTTTTCCGAACTGTGCCCAATGGGTATAGGTTCTCAACGTTGGATTTGCTCCCAAACCATTTGATTCATTGAAACATTCAAATTCGTAGAGAGCATGATAGCCTTTTTTATCTGTACCATCGTCATATGCAGTATTAACATCGGTCAAAATGTTTAAAGGGTTGAATGCCTCATACTTAGCGCAAGTACCATTATGGCAAAAATTCGTCCATCCTGCTTCGGTAGGTGCGGGAATAGCTTTGTCATTACCATCATAGCCTTGTTCACGATAGTAACTTGTACCACCGTTGCCGCCACCATAATATTGACCAAAAATCGTGCTCGTGGCATGGGTGGTTACAGAAGAAGTCATAACACCAACCTTGGGACCACCACAATATTTTCCTACCAAGCTGTGGTCGATAGTGACATCTATGTTACCGCCAATGGGGTTTGATCCATTAATTCCACCACCATAGAACTCATCTATAATGGAGTGGTCGATCTTAAAGGTGACACTGCCGAGTATTTTATCATAGCCTGCACCAGCCATAGTGCCAAAGTATCCTCCAT
>Ga0310696_10003628_pt1 | contig 19183 bp, 13 predicted proteins | sample AusTroGonzalo_MG_4_FD_203885 | JGI IMG/M metagenome (GOLD analysis project Ga0310696, IMG submission 203885) | Bovine rumen microbial communities from tropical cattle in Woodstock, Queensland, Australia - Gonzalo_02 (v2) (version 2) | ecosystem: Host-associated > Mammals > Digestive system >... | reverse complement strand
TCTTACAAAGGACGAGGGTGGACGTCATACTCCTTTCTTCAACAACTACAGACCTCAGTTCTATTTCAGAACAACTGACGTTACCGGTGTTACAGAGCTTCCTGCAGGCACAGAGATGTGTATGCCTGGCGATAACATCGAGATGACCATCGAGCTTATCCATCCCATCGCTATGGAGCAGGGACTTGGCTTCGCTATCAGAGAGGGTGGCCGTACCGTTGGTTCAGGTAAGGTTGTTAACATCATCGAATAATCAATATTAACCTAATAAAATTAAGGCTTCCGGAGTTTTCCGGGAGCCTTTTTTAGTTTTTGTTTTATCAAGTGATACTAAAATGATACTATTCTGATTCTAATTTGATTCTATTTTGATTCTAAAAATTATGCTGAAAACTGACTGTTATACAGGTTCGCATAGAACCCACCCTTGGAAAGCAGGGTTTCATGATTACCCTGTTCGATTACATGTCCGTCTTTCATTACAAGGATTACATCAGCATTCTTTATGGTCGAAAGCCTGTGGGCAACAACAAAGCTTGTACGCCCTTTCATCATGGTATCAAAGGCTTTTCTGATCTTTAGCTCTGTTCGGGTATCTATTGATGAAGTAGCCTCGTCAAGTATCAGCATAGGAGGCAGTGAAAGCATAACTCTTGTAATACAGAGGAGCTGTTTCTGACCGCCGCTCAAAGATCCGCCATCTTCAGAAATAACTGTATCATACCCTAAAGGAAGACGCCTGATAAAGCTGTGTGCATGTGATTTCTTGGCAGCAGCGATCATTTCCTCATCGGTAGCATCAGGCTTTCCTACAATAATATTATCTCTGATAGTACCCTTCTTGAGCCAAGTATCCTGGAGCACCATACCGTAATTACGCCTTAAAGAATGTCTTGTCAGTTTCTTTATCGGTCTGCCGTCAACACATATCTCCCCGGAATTAACATCATAGAATCTCATTATCAGATTGATCAGTGTAGTTTTACCGCATCCCGTAGGACCGACTATGGCAATCCTCTGTCCCGGATCAACATGGAGATTAAGATCTTCGATCAGCTTTTTCTCGGGCACATATGAGAAGCTTACATTCTTAAGATCAACAATGCCCTGAGCTTCCTTAAGACTTTCAGCATCCTCTGCATCGGGGATTTCAGCCTCGGCTTCGATGATACTAAATGCTCTGTCGGCACATGCAAGTGCATTCTGTAGCTCGGTGATAACTCCCGAAATCTCGTTAAAAGGCTTTGTATACTGGTTGGCATACGAAAGGAATATAGTAAGCTGTCCGATCGTGAGCCCTCCTCTTATGACAGAAAGACCGCCTGTCAGGGCTACGCCTGCGTAAACGATGTTGTTTACAACTCTGGTTGAAGGGTTGACGAGCGAAGAAAAGAAGGTTGCTCTTAAAGAGCATTTCTTTAACCGACCGTTTACCTCATCAAACTTTTCAATAACTGAGTCCTCACGATTGAAGGACTGAACCACCTTCTGATTTGAAATCATCTCGTTTATCAGTGCTGTCTGCTCGCCTCTGGTCTCGGACTGCAGCTTAAACATTCCGTAGGTCTTTCTGGCAATAAACGAAGAAACAAAAAGTGAAAGCGGCGTTACAAGGAAAACTACGAGAGCGATCATAACATTCTCGGCAAACATGAAAATCAGTGTTCCGAGTATTGTTATCACACCTGTAAAAAGCTGGGTAAAACCTATGAGCAGACCGTCAGCAAACTGGTCTACATCCGCTATCATACGGCTGACCATATCACCCGAGGATGTTCTGTCAAGATAGCTTAAAGGCAGCTTTTGTATCTGCTTAAATGCTTGTCTCCTGACATCGGATGTTACCGAAAAAACGATCCTGTTGTTGATAAGAGTCATTATCCATTGTGCGAGAGCACCTATAAGTATTACTACCGCCATGGTGACTAGCACATATTTAAAATCAATCCAAAATTCGCCTGAAGTATATGGAACAAAGCTTTCCCCTATTTCCTCACCGCCGTCTGCCAGCTTTTTTATCAGATCCACGGCATCTCCGGTAAGTATCGGCAGATACAGAGCAGATATGACGGAAAACAGCGCCAGCAGTATGGTAAGGGCAAATAAAGCACGGTAGGGCTTTATGAATGGAAAGACCTTCTTCAATACTTTAAGCTGGGAATCTTTCTTATCCTTCATTTATCCCTCCAAAAAGCCCTTTAAATCCTCAAGCAGGTCATCTATATCCATGCCGTGTACTTCAGCCGCCTGGGCCAGGCTCTCACGTCTTGCAGTAGGACAGCTGCTGCAATGCATCCCCATATTTGCCAAAATATCCTTTGCTTCGGGCGCTGCATCAAGAAGCTCTCCGATAGTTGTATTCTCATTAAGTCGCATAAATAGTCTCCTTATACTTCTTTGAGTATTCATCCACACTATCGTACCACAAAGGATATTAGTTTACAATGTATTTTTTTATGTTGTTGTCACATGGTATCTTTTTGTGTTGCAATAATACTAAAAGTATGTTAAGATTATGAATACATATATATGAAGTTATGAGTAAAAAAATATATTGATACGGAGGTAGCTTATGAAGAGATTTTTCAAGATAATGTCAGTTGTTTTTGTAGCAATCATTGTAGTAACATCAACTTGGGTTCCCGTTGCAGCTGCCGATGACACTCCGGGGTATTGGAAATTTTCAGGCAAAACATCATATATATATGCCAGGAATGTACCATATGATGAACGCAAAACAGGCAGCTTTACTGACAACGATAATAAGCAGCAATCTAAATGGGAGGTTGATTTCAATGATGGAACTGTCAGTTTCACCTTTGAACAGTCATATCCTGTTGATGGTGGTACCAACCCGAAAGGTTCATATGGAAAGATAACCGCAAGCATCACTGAACCTGCCGCATACTACAAAGAGGATGAAATGGTAACGTTGAGCGGAAAGGTATCCGCTACTACACGATGGTATTATAATATCGGTCCTTTTATCAGAGTTGCATTCCACTACGGTGAATATACATCTGATAACCTTGGTTTTACTACAAACGGAAACGAATTTGAGATTAAAAAAGGATCACTTGCGACCTATTCAGGTGAATACAACAACAATCAACCGGATAGCAGTGAAGGAACCATTGGACAAAAATTCAGCGCGCTGAAGACAAAATTTGGAGATAGAGCTAATATTGTTATATCTTGTGAAAATATGTGTGCAGTGTATGAATATGTTTGGACAAAAGGCACACCATCTACTGATACCGAAGAAGATTATGTTACATTTACTCTAAAAAAGGGGAAATCTTTGCAAATTGGAATAAGTACCAGTTCTAAAGTAAAATATTCTTCCTCTGATAAGTCGGTTGCTACCGTTAAATCCTCCGGTAAGATTAAAGCAAAATCCAAAGGGACGGCAATAATTACTATGAAATATGGCAATAAAACTCAAAAGGTTAAAATTATAGTAAATTAATACTATGTCAGCTATTTAAACTAAGTATAAACATAGCATTGCAAAAAAAGGCTTCCGAAAATCTCCGGAAGCCTTTTTAAATTTGTTTGACAAGTTTGACAAATGATGGTAGAATACTATGATAGTTTATTATGGTTTGAAATTGGAAAACAAAGGAAAAAAGAGGACTGAAGAAATGGCAAAAAAGAGTTTATGGCGCAGGATCTTTAAGACACGCAGCGAGCGTGAGATAAAGAGAATTGAGCCTATTGCACAGAAAATAGAGGATTTGGAGCCTACCATGCAGGCCAAGTCGGATGAAGAGCTGAGGGACATGACCCGTCAGTTCAAGGAGAGACTTGCGGGCGGGGAGACTCTGGACGATATACTGCCTGAGGCATTTGCAGCAGCAAGAGAGGCCGGTGTGAGGACATTACATCAGAGAGCATTCCATGTACAGCTCCTTGGTGCTATTGTACTTTCACAGGGACGTATCTCCGAGATGTTTACCGGTGAAGGAAAAACACTTACATCTTCACTGGCTATATACCTCAATGCACTTGAGGGCGAAGGCGTCCATGTAGTAACAGTAAATGATTACCTGGCAAAGCGTGATGCCGAGAACATGGGTCATATCTATGAGTTCATGGGACTTACATGCGGTTACATTCTCAACACCATGGACAATGATGAGAGACGTGAGGCATATAATTGCGACATCACCTATGGTACAAACAATGAATTTGGTTTTGACTACCTCCGTGACAACAGAGTAGTGTATAAGGAGCAGATGGTTCAGCGTAAGCTTCACTTCGCCGTTATCGATGAGGTTGACTCCTGTTTGATAGATGAGGCACGTACTCCTCTTATCATATCAGGACCTTCCGGCAAATCCACAAAGCTTTACGAAATGTGTGATATCCTGGCATGTCAGATGCAGAAGGGTACCGAAAAAGAGCTCAGTAAGATGGAAACTGTTATGGCAGCAAAGTTCGGCGGTGAAGAGCCCGAGGAAACAGGTGATTTCGTAGTAAACGAAAAGGAAAAAGCCGTAAACCTTACAGCGCAGGGTGTTGCAAAGGTAGAGCAGTTCTTCCATCTGGACAACTTTGCAGATGTAGAAAACCTTGAGATCCAGCATAATATCATCCTGGCATTAAAAGCTCATTACCTTATGTTTAAGGATAAAGATTATGTAGTAAAGGATAATGAAGTACTTATCGTAGATGACTTTACCGGACGTATCCTGCCCGGCAGACGTTATTCGGATGGTCTCCATCAGGCGATAGAAGCAAAAGAACATGTAAAGGTTAACAGGGAGTCAAAGACCCTTGCTACCATTACACTTCAGAACTACTTCAATAAATATCAGAAGAAGTGCGGTATGACCGGTACAGCTATCACAGAGGACAAGGAATTCCGTGAGATCTACGGCATGGATGTTGTTACCATCCCTCCGAACAAGCCTGTTATCCGTATAGATTATGAGGATGCCGTATACTGTACTCATCAGGAGAAAATCGAGGCTATCATTGATGCGATAGTAGAGGCACATCAGAAGGGACAGCCCGTACTGGTAGGTACCATCACTATCGAATCCTCTGAAGAGATCAGTTCATACTTAAAAAAGAGAAATATCAAGCATAATGTCTTAAATGCAAAGTTCCATGAGATGGAAGCTCAGATAGTAGCGGAAGCCGGACGATATGGTGCCGTTACCATAGCTACCAACATGGCAGGCCGTGGTACCGATATCAAGCTCGGCGGAACGTTTGACGAGGGCATGGATGAGGCCGCTTACAATGCAGAGGTTGAAAAGGTAAAGGCAGCAGGCGGGTTAAGAATCATAGGTACAGAGCGTCATGAGTCCCGTCGTATCGATAACCAGCTGCGCGGACGTTCAGGACGTCAGGGTGATCCGGGTGAGTCCAAGTTCTTTATATCCCTTGAGGATGACCTGATGCGTCTCTTCGGTTCCGAGAGGATGATGTCAGTATTTAAGACCTTAGGTGTACAGCATGGTCAGGAAATACATCATAAGATGCTGACAAACGCTATCGAGCGTGCTCAGAAGAAGATAGAAAATAACAACTTCGGTATCAGAAAGAATATCCTTGAGTACGATGAGGTAAATAACGAACAGCGTGAGATCATCTACGCTGAAAGAATGCGTGTACTCGACGGAGAAAACATGCGTGACACGATTCTCAGAATGCTTAACGATACTGTGGACGGCTGTGTAAATGCCTGCATCAGTGATGAGCAGGTACCCGAGGAATGGGATATGAAGTCACTCAATGACATGATACTTCCCATTATCCCTATGGAGCATATAGTTCTATCTGAGGATGAGCTTAAGAAGATAAAGAAGAAGGAACTTGAAGAGAGAATACAGAACCGTGCACTTGAATTATATGAAGCAAAGGAAGCAGAATTCAATGTGCCTGAGGAGTTCCGTGAGGTAGAACGTATCGTCCTGCTGAAGGCTATTGATACCAGGTGGATGAACCACATCGACGATATGGATCAGCTGCGCCAGAGCATCGGTCTCCAGTCATATGCTCAGCGTAATCCTATTGACTCATACAAGCTCCAGGGCTTTGATATGTTCCAGGAGATGACGGACGGCATAGCTGAAGATACAGTTAGAATGCTGCTGAGGGTTCAGGTAGAGCGTAAAGTAGAACGTGAGCAGGTAGCTAAGGAGTCAGGTACCAACAAGGATGAATCCGTGGTAAATGCACCTAAGCGCCGAATCGCAAAGAAGATCATGCCCAATGATCCCTGCCCTTGCGGAAGCGGAAAGAAGTATAAATTCTGCTGTAAGGCCTCAGGTAAGTTTGAGAATTGATAAAAAATAAGAGGATGAAATGGTAGCATTAGATCAGGTAAAATACGAATTAAATCAATATACAGCACCCTTAAAGGAAGTCGGTGAGTCACTCGACCTCGAGAAGAAGTCCTTCAGGGTTGAGGAAATAGAAGGCATCATGGAAGAAGAAGGCTTCTGGAATGATGCTGACAAGGCTCAGAACTATATGAAGGAGCTCAAAAACCTCAAGGATACCATCCAGGAGTACAGGGACTTAGAGACCCAGTTCAAGGATCTTTATGATCTTATCGATATGGTAAATGAAGAAAACGATGAGTCCATGGTACCTGAGGTACAGGCAGAGTTTGAGAAATTTACCAACAACTTTGAAGAGGTAAGACTTGCAACGCTACTGGATGGTGAGTTTGACAAGAACAACGCTATTGTAACCTTACATGCCGGAGCAGGCGGAACAGAGGCATGCGACTGGTGCAGCATGCTTTACAGAATGTATTCTATGTGGGCACAGTCCAAGGGCTTTTCGCTTGAACTGCTTGATTTCTTGGAGGGTGATGAAGCAGGTTATAAGTCAGTGACATTACAGATAAACGGAATGAATGCATATGGACATTTAAAGAGTGAGCATGGTGTACATAGACTTGTACGTATTTCTCCTTTCAATGCCCAGGCAAAGCGCCAGACTTCATTTGTATCCTGTGATGTAATGCCTGATATAGAAGAGGATCTGGATATAGATATCCCTGATGATGATATCCGTATAGATATATTCCGTTCATCAGGTGCCGGCGGACAGAAGGTCAACAAGACTTCATCTGCTATCCGTATCACCCACTTCCCGACAGGTATCGTTGTATCATGTCAGAATGAGCGTTCACAGTACCAGAACAAGGATAAGGCTATGCAGATATTAAAGTCAAAGCTCCTTATCTTAAAGCAGCAGGAAAATCTGGATAAGACAGCCGATATCCGTGGCGAAGTAAAGGATAACAACTTCGGCAGCCAGATAAGATCATATTTCTTACAGCCTTATAAGATGATAAAAGATCTTCGTACAGGTGTCAGTACGGCTAATGCAGATGCGGTATTAAACGGCGGTATAGATTTGTTTATCAACGGATACTTAAAGTGGCTCAAGCAGGGCTGTCCTCCTTATAAGGGAGGAGACCTGACCGAGTAATAGTCTCAGATAAACAACCTTGTGGACTTTAGCTGATGGAGGAACCGGAATGAACAAACAGGTTATTTGTGATATTGACGGACAGTTCTTCAGTATGGATAGTATGTGTGTCCGCAGTATAGAAAACGGAAAAGCAGAGATGGTACTCGGGGGTGCTCCCGATTTTGTTGAAGGCATCAGAAAATTCAGGGGAGAATGGGTTCCGATAGTGAGACTGCGTACCTTGCTCGGCATAGACAGGAGTGAAGAGCCGGTATTAAGCCAGTTGATTTACCTGCGTACCGAAAACGGGACAATGGCATTCAGGGTTGATAAGGTTGTCGAGATAGACCAGCTTGTCGAGGGTGAATTCCAGACTATCCCCATTATAGTTAATTCAGGAAAATCAGCCTATGTTTCGGGAGCCTGCAGTCACCATGGACGTATAATAATTGTTGTTGATCATAATAAACTGTTATCCCATGACGAAGCGCTTCAGGTAAAGAACGGACTTAAAGCGGTTTATGAGGCTGAAGAAGCAGAAAAACGCCGCAAGGAAGAGGAAGAAGCTAAACGCAAAGCAGAGGAAGAGGCTAAGAGCAAAGCTGAGGAAAATACCGGCGAGAATCCTTCGACTGAAGAAAATGATAAAAAGAATAACGAAGAAATAAAGGTTGAAAAGAAGTCTAAGAAAAAGAAAGAAAAAGCAGAAAAGTCAAAATAAATTTTTTAGAGAAAAAGCGGGGGATGTAGTTTGTATATCTCCGCTTTTAATTTACCGGGTAAGAAGATGGATCATTTTGTATTACACAGCGATTTTAAACCGACAGGCGACCAGCCGGAGGCGATAAAGACATTAGTGGACGGGTTTAAAAAAGGGAATCAGTTTGAAACCCTGCTCGGAGTCACAGGCTCCGGTAAGACATTTACCATGGCAAATGTCATAGCGGCACTCAATAAACCTACCATAGTCATAGCACATAATAAAACACTTGCAGCGCAGCTCTATGGTGAATTTAAGGAGTTTTTTCCTGAGAATGCGGTGGAGTATTTTGTATCATATTATGATTATTATCAGCCTGAAGCATATGTGCCTTCAACTGATACATATATAGAAAAGGATTCTGCGATAAACGACGAGATAGACAGATTGCGACACTCAGCTACGGCAGCTCTTGCAGAGAGGCGCGATGTCATAATAGTGGCCAGTGTATCATGTATATATGGTATAGCGGCCCAGGAGGACTATACGGAGATGACACTGTCTCTGCGCCCCGGTATGACGGTGGACAGGGATGATATGATCAGGCGGCTCGTTGACATGCAGTACATAAGGGACGAGATAGATTTTCATCGAGGAACGTTTAGGGTACACGGTGATGTGGTAGAGGTTTATCCCATTGCGTCAGATGAATACGCCTACCGTATAGAGTTTTTCGGTGACGAGGTGGACAGGATATCTCAGACTGAGGCTCTGACCGGCAAGGTAAAAGCCACACTGGAGCATATGATGCTTTTCCCTGCTTCACACTACGTAGTGCCTGAGGACAGGATGAAAAAAGCCATCACAAATATAGAGGCAGAGCTGGTAGAGAGAGTAAAGTATTTCAAGGACAGGGAAAAACTTCTCGAAGCCCAGAGGATAAGCGAGAGGACAAAGTTTGATATAGAGATGCTGAGAGAGACCGGCATCTGTTCAGGTATAGAGAATTATTCAAGACATCTGGCAGGCCTGCCTGCGGGAGCAACTCCGCATACCCTTATCGAGCACTTTGGTGATGATTATCTGATGATAGTAGACGAGTCCCATATGACGATGCCACAGTTCAGAGGTATGTTCAACGGAGACAGAGCCAGAAAAACGGTGCTTGTGGACTATGGGTTCAGACTCCCTTCGGCACTTGATAACAGACCGTTAAAGTTTGATGAGTTTGAAGCAAGACTTGACCAGGTGATGTTTGTATCGGCTACTCCCGGACAGTATGAGGCAGACCATGAGCTGCTCCGTACAGAGCAGGTTATCCGTCCTACTGGGTTGCTTGATCCCGAGGTAGATGTGCGTCCGGCAGAGGGTCAGATAGATGACTTGATATCAGAGATAAGAAAAGAGATTAAAAAGGCACAGACACCTGATGAAAACGGTGAGAAACCGATTGCGGGCAAGGTACTTGTTACTACTTTGACCAAGAGGATGGCAGAAGAACTGACAGAATATCTCAGACAGGCAGGTATAAGAGTAAAATACCTGCATTCAGATGTTGATACATTGGAGCGTTCAAAGATAATCAGAGACATGAGAATGGATGTTTTTGATGTCCTGGTCGGCATTAACCTTTTACGAGAAGGACTTGATATCCCTGAGGTCAGCCTTGTGGCAATACTTGATGCTGACAAGGAAGGTTTCCTGCGTTCAGAGGTTTCACTCATACAGACCATAGGCCGTGCAGCGCGTAACGAGCACGGGCATGTTGTAATGTATGCTGATACCATGACTGATTCTATGAAAAATGCCATAGATGAGACCAACAGAAGAAGGAAAATCCAGTCAGAATACAACGAGAAAAACGGTATAACGCCAAAGACCATAGTTAAAAAAGTCAGAGAGCTTATCAGTATATCCAAGAAAGTGGATAAGGATTACTATGGCATCAAGAAGGATCCGGAGTCAATGAGTGTATATGAGCTTGAGGCAGCAGCCGATAAGCTTATGAAGGAGATGCAGAAAGCCGCCGCTGAGCTCGAGTTTGAAAAGGCAGCAGAACTCCGTGACAAGATGATGGAAATACGCCGCAAGCTGGCGGAGAAATAAAATCAGAAACAGGAAACAAAAAAATGAAAAACGATATGGTAAAAAATTACATAAAAATCAGAGGAGCAAAGGAGAATAACCTCAAAAACCTGAGTGTGGACATACCCCGTGACAGCTTTGTAGTCCTCACGGGACTTTCGGGCTCCGGTAAATCTTCACTTGCTTTTGATACGATATATGCGGAGGGACAGAGGAGATATATGGAGTCGCTCTCTTCATATGCCCGTCAGTTCCTGGGCATGATGGAAAAACCTGATGTTGAGTCCATAGAGGGTCTTCCACCGGCTATATCCATAGACCAGAAATCAACAAACCATAACCCTCGTTCCACGGTAGGTACGGTTACGGAAATATATGACTATTTCCGTCTGCTTTATGCAAGGATAGGGATACCTCATTGCCCCAATTGTGGGAAGGAGATAAAGCGTCAGACCGTGGACCAGATGGTGGATGAGATCATGGCACTGCCCGAAGGCACCAGGATACAGCTTTTATCCCCTGTTGTCAGAGGCCGAAAAGGTGAACATACCAAGGTATTTGAACAGGCAAGACGAAGCGGCTATGTCAGAGTGTCGGTAGACGGACATATTTATGATCTAAATGAAGAGATAAAGCTTGAAAAAAATAATAAGCACAATATTTCTGTGATCATCGACAGACTGGTAGTAAAGGAAGGTATAGAAAAGAGACTTTCAGATTCGCTGGAAAGCAGTTTGAAGCTGGGCGGCGGGCTTACTGTATGTGAGATTATGGGCACGAGCCCGAGAAATGCGGATGCTCTAGGAGACAAAGAAAAGACAAAATCAAGCAGCAGCAAATCAGAACTGCCCTCGGAAATCACTCTCAGTCAGAATTTCTCATGTCCTGACTGTGGTATAAGTGTTGAGGAATTTGAACCACGAACATTTTCATTTAATAACCCTTTTGGTGCCTGTACGGATTGTGCGGGCCTCGGATCACGCCAGGAGTTTAGTCTGGATCTGATCATACCGAATCAAAATATGAGCATCATAGAAAAGGACGCCATAACCATACCCGGCTGGAAGTCACTCCCGGACAAGAGCTCATACGGACGTGTGATACTCGATGCACTTGCAAAAGAATATAAGATAGACCTTTCAAAGCCGTTTAATAAATTGAGTGAACGGGACAGAAACCTTATACTGTACGGTACGGATGGATACAGATTAAATATTTACTATAAGGGTGCTCATAGTGAAGGAACCTTTGATACTGCATTTGACGGTATCATGGGAAATATCAGACGCAGATACAGGGAAGCTTCGGAGTCTGCCAGACAGGAATATGAGCAGTACATGCAGATCATCCCATGTGAGACCTGTAAGGGTAAGAGGCTGAAAAAAGAGGCACTTGCCGTAACTGTCGGAGATAAAAACATATCCGAGGTTACTAATCTGTCCATAGTTGAGCTTTCAAAATTTATGAAGGCACTTGAACTGACAGAGATGCAGAAGAAAATCGGCGGATTGATATTAAAGGAAATAAACGCACGTATCGGATTCCTGATCGAAGTAGGACTCGATTATCTGACTTTGTCCAGAGCCACAGCCTCTCTTTCGGGCGGTGAAGCACAGCGTATCAGATTGGCTACACAGATAGGTTCCGGTCTTGTAGGAGTAGCCTATATCCTGGATGAGCCCAGCATCGGACTGCATCAGAGGGATAACGGTAAACTCATAAAGGCGTTAAAAGACCTGAAAGACCTGGGTAATTCCCTTATAGTTGTCGAACATGATGAAGACACAATGAGGGCAGCAGACTGCATCATAGATATAGGTCCGGGAGCAGGCAGCAATGGTGGAGAAGTAGTAGCTATAGGCACTGCAGATGAAATATCGAAGAATAAAAAATCCATCACCGGCGCATACCTTAGCGGAAAATTAAAGATACCGGTACCTGACAAGAGGAGAAAACCTAACGGATATCTCACGGTAAAAGGGGCACGGGAAAACAATCTGAAAAACATAGATGTAAATATTCCTCTCGGAGTGTTTACATGCATTACCGGTGTCTCGGGATCGGGAAAAAGTTCACTGATCACGGAGATATTGTATAAGAGACTGGCCAGGGACTTGAACAGAGCCCGCACCATAATTCCCGGAGCGCACGATGATATATTAGGCATAGAGAAGCTTGATAAAGTAATCGATATAGACCAGTCACCTATCGGAAAAACACCCAGATCAAACCCTGCAACATATACAGGAGCCTTTGATCTGATAAGAGACCTGTTTGCATCAACAGTAGATGCGAAAACCAAAGGATATTCCAAGGGACGTTTCAGCTTTAACGTAAAAGGCGGAAGATGTGAGGCCTGCTCGGGAGACGGTATCATAAAGATAGAGATGAATTTCCTGCCCGATATATATGTACCCTGCGAGGTTTGTCAGGGCAAGAGATATAACAGGGATACTCTGGACGTAAGATACAGGGGCAAAAATATTTACGAAGTGCTTGAGATGCCCATCGAAGAGGCAGTAAAATTCTTCGAAAATGTACCTTCGATCAAACGTAAAATAGAGACCTTGAATGAAGTGGGTTTGGGATACCTGAAACTCGGACATCCTTCCACATCCCTCTCGGGAGGCGAAGCACAGCGTGTCAAGCTGGCTACAGAGCTTAGCAAGAGGAGTACCGGTAAGACCATATATATTCTTGACGAGCCTACTACAGGACTCCATTTTGATGATGTAAAGAAACTGATAGAAATACTTCAGAGACTGACTGACGGAGGCAATACCGTAGTCGTAATAGAACATAATCTGGACGTGATAAAGAGTGCTGATTACATTATAGATATCGGTCCTGAAGGAGGTGCAAGAGGCGGTACGATCGTAGCAGAGGGCACTCCTGAAGCAATAGCAAAAAACAAAAAATCATATACAGGCGAATATCTGAAGCCAATGCTTTGATATTTATAAAACAAATCCCGTCCCGGGCAAAAACCGGAGGACGGGATTTTTACATTCAAGTGTTAAGATTACATCCACACACTAAAACTTGACTGACCTAACCCGGAATAGGAGTATCCTCCGGTTCTGGTGTAGGCAGAAGGACCTGCGGCGGAAGCAATAGCGTTTGACCTGTTCAGAAGCTGTGAAGCGTAAGAGCCATAGCCTTTGAAAAGTGTCTTAACGGCGGAAATATCTGCCTTGTCAAGCTTATCCTGGTCAAAGGACAGTTTATTGTCTTCACCGACAGTTATCCCCGCTTCTGAAAGCAGCTTGGAATTTATGGAAGTAGTTTTAGTCATCCAGGCACCGTTCCTCAATACAGACATGGTGTTTGAGTTACCTGCGCCTTCAACAACTTTATTGTAATCTTCGGTAAATTTCTTTAGAGCTTTCCCTATTGCCTCGCGGTCATAATCCTGTTTAACGGTCTTTTCACCTGTCTTTTCATCCGTCTCTGTAAATTCCTTCTTTTCCCAGAGAGAATCCTTCATGACATCCTTTATGGTACTGCCCATAGTAGTAGCAGTCTGGGATGTGAGTGCTGAAGGGTTATCTTTGGCTTTTAAAGTGCTTTTTGCAGAGGAGTCATTGGAATAGTAGGCATTCATCAGTTTACGATATGTACCGCTTGAAATGATACTGTAATCTGAAAAATTGATGCCACTAAGTCCTGGCAGAGATGAAAGATTTGAGTTCTTGGAACTGTTTCCGTAGCTGTTATAGGAACTGAATAAATTGCTGTAAGAGCTGTAGGAATTTGACCAAGGCTCTGATGCGTAACCTCTGATGTACGGCATAACGTTTACCTCCTTTCCTTGAATGTAGGGTAATAAATGTATACTACCTCAATTCATATATCGGCATTTTTAGGGAAAAATATAACTGCTCTTGCCTTGAAGATGAACCTGTGAAGGGTTATTTTTTTACGATACTGTGACGATATAGATATTGGAGAAGTATGTGCATTGGCAAGGAGGCTAACATGATAACGGGAACTTTATATGAAGCCGGTAAGATGATGGTTATGCAGAATAAATGGGAACAGAAAAAGTCTACCGGAAATATCAATAGAAAAGAGAAGAAAGAGCTGACACCGCAGGAGAAGGAGCTCCAAAGGTATAAGGAGCAGCTTGAAGAAACAAAGAAGGGCAATGAATACAGTGCTCTTTACAGTAAGATACAGAGCGGCCAGAAACTAAGTCCTGCCGAAGAGGATAAACTAAAAGCACAGGATATGAAAGCATATCTGGATTATAAAGCAGACCAGGCAGAGCAGGAAGCATTTGAAGAGAAGCTTAAGCATTGCAAGACTAAGGATGAGGCTCAAAGGCTTAAGACTACAAAGATGCAGTCGAATTTAAGCAAGATTAAGAATGTTGAGAATGACCCCTATATTTCTGATTCTGAAAAATTGAGGATAGCCCGTCAGATACAGGGGGATACAACTGCTACGGCTAAGATATTTGACAAATTTACTCAGTCCGAGGAATATGAGAAGATGCCTACTGAGGCAGAACTCCAGCAGATCAGAAAGATGCAAAAGGATGCCGAGAATGCTGCTATGTTGAGTGAAACTGAGGATACTTCGGAAGTTAATGAAGAAAATGTTTCGGAAGATATAGTTAATGAAAATATAGATGAAACAGGAGCAAAAAATATTGTTTCTGATAAAAACGACAGAGCAGAAAATCTTGTATTGGATGCAAAATCAAAGGAAAAAGAAGCGATAAATGGCGATGATGCCGTTATGGCAGAGATGCAGGCCATAGTAAGTAAGCTTAATAAGGATAAAGAAACAGGTGGGACTATAGATGTTTTCGCATAGAAGACCGGAAACTATAGGTGATTTAGGAGGAGTATATACGAAATGAAAGATTATAGTGAAGAGGCTAAAAAGTTACATAGGGATGGAGAGAGATGTGCGGCAGCGGTATACAAGACTTTCGGCGACGTTAATCAAAACAGTGACGGAGTAATCCCTCTGCCAAGAAGCGAAGAAGGTAAATGTGGAGCCGTTATAGCGGCTGAAAAGTTAATCAGAGAGATGCAGTTAGGTGATGTAGCTGATTTTGATGCCGAGTTCACAAAACAGTATGGCTCTTTGAAGTGCGCTGAACTTATCAAGCAGCACGGACGCAGATGTAATGAATTTGTCGGCTTCACGGCCGGATATGTAGGTGGAAAACTAAATAGCATCATATGATGCTGAACTTTTTATCCTTCTTTCAACTACCTTTTGGTTTAGATTTGATATAAAACAAGATAAGCCATATTGAAGACAGAATAGTTCTTGACAATTTCGATATTTTTTCTACAATATAGTTAGAAGAACGCAGATATTGGGACTTTACAACTACTTATGCGTACAAAAAAGGACTTCAGCTTTTCACTGAAGTCCTTACATAAGGAACAGGGATAGCAGGATTCGAACCTACAGATGACGGAGTCAGAGTCCGTTGCCTTACCGTTTGGCGATATCCCTATCTGTTCAACAGATGGTATTATAACGCATAGTTTTAGGTTTTGCAAGTCTTATTATTATATAAAATTGTTATTGATATCTGTAATCTTTATTAAATTAATGAAGATTGCAGATATTTTTATGAATGGTATATAGTATTCAGAAAATAACAACTTCAAAGGACTGATATATAATGAGAAAAAGGATTCTGGCGTATATTAAGTATATGAATGATCTTTTGGACAGGCTTGAAGGGGAACAGAGAGCTAATAAAGATAGTTCTGACCCGGCAGAGGCCGAGAAACTTAGGGCCGAGCTTGAACGGATCAAGGCTGAGCACCTGACTCAGATTGCTTTCTTTCAGCATGAGCGCCTGATACATCTGATAGTGACAGTGCTTTTTGCTGTACTTGAGTTTTTGTCACTCTTTATGTGCATGATGATTCCAAGTATTGGGACGATGTTATTGACGTTTGCGGTACTGGTGCTTCTGGTACCTTATATCAGACACTATTACCTGTTGGAAAATGAAGTCCAGAGGATGTATACCCAGTACGACAGGCTGCTGACACTGATAGGAAAAGGTTCTTTTACCATGTAGAAAATAACCTGAGTAATCACTCAGTAAAACCTTTGACAACACAGGTTACAAACCATAGAATAATCGTTAGTAAATCCTTTTACAATTTTACTTGCCACATTTATATTTATGTGATAGAATAGTTTTATGAGGTGTGGAATGATAGGCAAAAACAATAAAATATATCGATTTTTATGTTTACTGGTTATAGCTTGCATGATAGTGACCGTATCTCACAGTATTTATGTATCTGCGGACGAGATCGATGTTGTGGAAAGTTATGGGGAAGATACCGAGGTTACAGGTACAGAGTATACATATAATGGCTTGGTATATTATGTAGATACCGCTAAAAAAACGGCTGTAGTTGCAGGCAGTGCTGAGCCATCTGTTAAAACACTTGATATCCCTGATACGATCACTTATGAAGGAAGCAGTATCAAGGTAGTTGGGATTGGCGCTTATGCCTTTGAAGCAAGCAGTCTTACAAGTGTAAAAATCGGAGCAAATGTTTTAGAGATAGGTGATGGAGCATTTGCATTTTCTGAAGGAATAAAGAAAATAACTGTTCCAAAGAAGTGTACCAGGATAGGCAATGCCGCTTTCTTTATGTGTGACAGTTTAAGTAAAGTATCCTTTAATAAAAAGGCGAAGCTAAAATCCATAGGAGACGGTGCATTTGCCGGGACTGCCATAACAACGGTTACTATACCAAATGCAACTACAAGCATCGGTGATGCTTCATTTGGTGAGTGCAGATCGTTACAGTCTGTAACCCTTGGTAAGAAACTGAAAAGCATTGGCGAGGGTGCATTCGCAGGATGCAGTGCACTTACTACGGTAAAGAAGGCTTCGGGCAACAACAGTTTTGTAATTGAAGATAACGTAATCTATTCTGCAGGGTATGCAGAGCTTGTATGCGGTACAGCTGCTACAGGTAGTTTTAAAATAAAAGAAGGCACACAGGTGATCAAAGCCAGGGCATTTGAGGGGAATGAAGCAGTGATTTCCGTCGAAATCCCTGATAGTGTGACCTTGATCGGGGAATGTGCATTTATTAACTGCCTTTCATTAGAGAAAGTGACGGTTTTGGGTGGTTTTAAAGAAACAGAAGCAAATATCTTTTATGGATGTGACAACTTAAAGATGATTGTCTGCGGGGGAGAAGGTTAATATGAAGATTAGCTCGCTTTTGATCAAGAATTTTAAGACTATAAAAGAACTGAACATAGACAGTATAGAGAGTGCATTTATCATAGTCGGTAAAAACAGCACAGGTAAAACTACCATACTTAAGGCCATACTTGCGGTAGCCGGACAGTACGAGGTAAAGCAGACGGACTTTAATGATCCGAACAGGAATATAGAGATCGCTATAAACCTCGAGATAACCAATGCAGACATTATAGAACTGCATTCAAAGGGAAAGATCAGTAAGTATAAGAACTTTGACATGTGGTACAAAGAGTTCTGCGAGGTATTGCCTACATTCGTGCGTGGCGGGAAAATGCCCGATGCATATGATCCCGAGGACCCGGCGGAAGGTATAGAGGAAATGTTCCCTTCTGAAGCGGAGCAGGATGCCAGCGATTTCGGCGGATTGCTTTCTTTCTCGTATGTTGTAGATACCGAGATGAATGTCAGATTCTCGGATGGCATAAACAAGAATAATCTGAATCTTAAAAAGATTTTCCCTAAAGTATATTTCTTTGATGTAACAAGAGATGTCAGGGAGATCCAGGACAGTATATTCATGGTCCAGACAAAGTCTGCACTGAAGCGTGTAAGAGACACCGTCTGCATGTATGACGAGTCAAGACCGTGCAACAGATGCTTCAGGTGTATAAAGGATATATCACAGAAGGCACCCGATGAACTGAGCATACTTGAGACGACTAAGCTGCTTGAGTTTAAGCTTATGCAGCTCAACATGGATGAGTTTGTAAGCCGTCTCAATAGTTACTATATACGTAACAGCGGCAGGCAGCAGGATATTGAATTCACGGTAAAGCTGAATACCAAGGATCTGTTTATCATGGATACTTTGGTTACCAACAGGGACCACTATGGTGCGGACTCTGTGGATACCTTAAGTGCCGGTGCCAAGAGTATATATATTCTGTCACTGCTTGAGGCTTATGTGGATGAGAACAGCAATATATCCAGTATTATCATGATAGAGGATCCAGAGATATATCTGCATCCGCAGCTGCAAAAGACAGCCAGTGAGATACTGTACAGGCTTTCAAAAAAGAACCAGGTTATTTTCTCGACGCATTCGCCGAATATGATCTTTAACTTTAAGTCTTCGCAGATTAACCAGGTGGTACTTGACAAGGATTATAACACGACTATATCGGAGAATTCGGATATAAACAAAATCCTTGATGACCTCGGATATTCCGCAGGGGATGTGATGAATGTAAACTTTGTATTCATCGTCGAAGGGAAACAGGATTCCAACAGATTACCGCTTCTGCTTAAGAAGTACTATTCCGAGGTATACAATGATGACGGTACCTTACAGAGAATTTCCATCATCACTACAAACAGCTGTACGAACATTAAGACATATGCAAATCTGAAATATATTAATCAGCTTTACCTAAAGGACCAGTTCCTAATGATAAGGGATAGTGACGGTAAAAAACCTGAGACTCTGGCTAAACAGCTCTGTTCTTACTATAGTGACAGAGCCAGGGAGGATCCGGCAAACATCCCGAGGATCACAAGGAAAAATGTGCTTATCTTAAAGTACTATTCGTTTGAGAATTATTTCCTTGATCCAAAGGTTATGGTCAAGATAGGAGTCCTTAACAACGAAGAGGAGTTTTACAATATCCTTCTTTCTAAGTTTAGATCCTACTTGTACAGATTGCCGTGTGCAAGGCGTATGAAGGAAGTGACGGGTCTTGTGGTCA
>Ga0310696_10003627_pt1 | contig 19189 bp, 15 predicted proteins | sample AusTroGonzalo_MG_4_FD_203885 | JGI IMG/M metagenome (GOLD analysis project Ga0310696, IMG submission 203885) | Bovine rumen microbial communities from tropical cattle in Woodstock, Queensland, Australia - Gonzalo_02 (v2) (version 2) | ecosystem: Host-associated > Mammals > Digestive system >... | reverse complement strand
ATGGTCCTCCGCGGCACGGAAAAGCTCCTGCTGACGGGCTGTAAGTTCCCCAAGATGCTCATAGATACCCTCGAGAGTATCGTACTTCTGCAGCAACTTGCTGGCGCCGACCTCCCCGACGCCCTTGACTCCCGGCACATTATCCGAAGCATCCCCGCAGATGGCCAGCATGTCGATTATCTGGTCCGGGCGGGATATACCGTACTTTTCCTGGAGGCGGGGGATGTCGAAAAGCTCATCGTCGCCACCCTTCTTCCCGGGCTTGACCTGGAAGATATGCGGCTCGAGCAGCTGCCCGTAATCCTTGTCAGGGGTCACCATATACACGTCGAAACCTTCCCTGGCACTGCGCTTGGCCATAGAGCCCAGCACGTCATCGGCCTCGTACCCCGGAATCATCAGCACCGGGATATTCAAGGACTTAACTATCTGAGTCAGCGGCTCCAGGGCATCTATTACCAGCTGGGGGGTCTCCCCGCGGTTAGCCTTGTACTCCGGATAAAGCTGATTACGGAAACTGCCTCCCGGAGGGTCGAAACCCACGGCGATATGCGTAGGCTGCTCCCGCCGGATGAGCTCCAGCAGATATTTGGTAAAGCCGAAAAGGATGGAAGTATCCACCCCTTTTGCATTTATCATAGGCCTGCCTAAGAAGGCATAGTACATCTTGAAGATGAGGGCATGCCCATCAATCAGAAAAAGTTTCATACGTATCTACAAATTTGAAACTTTTTTCGGAAGTTTCAAAATCGATTTTTGTTGACTTGACCGGCGATCCCACCGCCGCGCTGACATCAAACGTTTTTTTTCACCAACCCCCATTCTACAGCCCTCCAGAGGGGTTGGCTGTACCATATGCCCTGGAAGCCACTCTGTGGCACATCCCTGAAGTAAACTTAGGCCATCTGGTTGCATTGACGTAAGTCTCTAAACGCCCGAAAAAGGGGAGGCCTACACTTTTAGGGAAGGTTATAGGTTGTTCCAATTATTCCAAGTCCTTATATTTCTTCATTCATCATCTTCCGCTCTCAAATCGTACATTAATATCCGTAGCAACTGCAAAAAGCATCAACGAAAAGATAATGTAAATAACAACGAGCCATCCCTTCCACTTACTTTTGTCTTCATTCTTGTATTTCTCTTCCAATTCCTTATACTTCTTTTCCCAAGGGATTAAAAAACCCAATAATACGAACAAAAGCCAAACAACAACAGTCGCCTCTGCCTTGAAACGAATGTTCAAAATGCTGCATAACAACTCGAGAAGAGACAAGATGATTGAACATAGAGTCAGCAATAACACAAATCCACCAGAGATATAGTAATATCTCTCTCCAAAGGACTTATAGAATCTGGAGGCTTTATAAAATACGTAGAAAAGCAAATCCTTCATTAACACACTATTTAAACGGTTGATATGCCGGCAATCCGGGATACGGATGGAAAGCGCATGGGCTCAGAGATGGGAAGCAGAGGAACCTTCTTTCGGCGGATCGTTAAATAGCAGATACTCCCAAGTCTTGATAGTTTCCACCTCAGGATGCTGTCTCAAGAACTCCTCCAAGTGCGACCGGATGGCGTTTATGTATTCCTGATCGATAGCGTCTTCGAGTTTAATGCTGCCATTATTCTCATAGATGGAAGAGGGATTATCACGATAGTAAAGAGTCCATCCTTGTATATGTGACAAATCATAGGAAAACGCCCCGGAACGGCTCATAGAGACAGGCATCATGACTTGGGGATAACGTCCTTGGTTGATAGACCTAACAAATAAACCTATTGAATCATCAGGAGACTTATCCTGATCGATAGCATCAAAAACAATACAATATTGAAATTGCCTTCGTATGCATGTATCAAGGAATGGTGCCCTAGACTGAAGGTGGCGAAGCCTCTTCCCGTCCTTATCAAAACACCTCACAAACACAGTTTGTGTAAAGCGGCGGTAATCTGTCTGAATGTCAATAGGGCCTCCGACAAACTTATATGTCAAATTCCTTATTCTATACTTGATTCGACGACGTTTTGCAATAACAACTTCGTTAGATTTTGAGGCATCTACATCACCATAATCTCTCAGTTCGGGAGCGGGAACCATGTCGGTATAGGATATTTTATAGTCTTTAATGAAAAAAGAGCAACTATCCCCGCTCACCTGAAGTACATTATTCCTGTTTCTAATTATCCTGCTTAATTCGCGGTCAGTAACATATGGTCTATGCATGTCGAAAGGCTCGTACATACATTCTTCTATATGGAATTGTAAAAGCTCTTCCTTGCTTTTAGGATAACGGTCGTAAACACATCGGAAATAGCTGATTAATCCACCGATTCTTGGCTCATCAAAAAAATCCAACCAAACTTCCTCATCATGCATAACATAATACCTCTGGGCGAGCATTGGTGATATTATACAGTTAAAAAGGAAAATTAAGAAAAAAAGTCGCCTCATATTTGTCATTTACTATTTTTTGCTCCAAAGATTTTCCCGTAAGACGAAAGGAACCTTCTATAATTGTCTCTATCAAATCTTAGTTGAAGGGTTCTGGCACCTTTGCCTGCCCCCTTGTCTGGATTAACAGCATAAACCCAATAAGCTAAATACTTGGCTCCAAAACGATCACGGTTTTCCGCCATTCCATCCGGATCAATCCTGTTCACGGGATCGCCGGCGCAGTAGGCGTAGGGGGAGATGTGGTAGTTCTGCTCCTCCGCGCTGATGAAGCCCCGATCTTTAAACATCCTGCTTATGAATCAAATATGTTAAAAAGACAGCACCTTGTCAAAGAATAGTGTATCCTTTTCTGGCGGGAAGATAATACTATCTTCCAACATTAACAAACCTGTCCTATGAATTAATAAATTGATAGTATCATTGAAATCCACTTGTTTTTCAATAGGGGCAAGACAAGGAGTCAAGCTGCCCTTTTGAACAACATGATGAGGGACAAAAGTTATTATGGAATCAACTTTAGTATACTCGCCAATCCAAACACAAGAATCATCGAAATATTCGGCATAACCCGGAATACTTCCGTTGAAGAGAAGATAGGAATCGGATACCCGACTCTTAAACACTTGAAGACATGGCTCTTTTATAGTATCTGTTTTGTCCGAAAGTTTCCGAAGTATGCCACCTCTTATTACGTAGTCTACCCGCTTATAGAAATGAGGCCCATGATCGGGAAAGCGTTGCCTCGAAATCAGCTCCCAGTTTGAGAATAGTGGCTCAAACCTATAATTTATGGGAGAACACACTATCAAGGTGTCGCCATTCTTAGCATATAGCTTAGTCTTCGTACGGCGATGTTCATAAACTAAATCATGAAAGGTTTTGGACTTGATAAATGTAACCGTGGAGTCAGGCATATCATTAAATAGAATGATACAATAATTGTTGTCAACCCCTGACCCATCGGAGGATACAAGGAATGAATCAAGCTCCTCTTGAAAATTATTAACAGATACAATTGTATTAATATCTCTGCACGCAGCGGCAAGTATTGTTACAATGATGAAAATTATATTATTTTTCATTTACGTTGATATTTTCTTAAGTAATTCCCTCGATTCTTATATCCATTAGACTCATATTGAATCACGTTATGACTAATTGGGAAATAAACCAAAGCGTTTTTTGCGAACGATTTTTTATTATGCTTCACATCCTGCGCGTGTCATAGCCCAAGATAATCCATTCCTCCCTGCCACAAAACCATACACTTTGGTCTCCTTGATTTGCAAATGGGCAATCCCCAGGTGCCTGATTACCCGCCCATACAAGCATTATATACATTGGAGCATTGGTATTTCTTTGCCATCCATCCAGTGTGACGATGATTCTCGCCGTCTACAAAAGTCACCTTGAGCCAATCATCAAAGCAGTCAAGAACGTCGTATTTATAGCCATAAGCATTTTCAATCGATGCTACTATTTCACTCGATAAAGACGGCTGAGAATATAGAGGCATAGGATAATCAATGGGACGAGCAAGCGTTATCAGATGTTCTTTATATATATAAACGTCTTCCATCCGGAAGGACAGCCCCACATCCCTTAAATGCATATTAACCCTAAAACGGGAACCGCAGTCTTCCAGGATCTCTATTCCAACGCATTCATCCTCAATGACATTGTTTCGAATTTTTGCAAAGACAAATGAGGTCTCCGAGTCATTGTACAAATCTATAAACCCGTCATAATCATAATCAATATTTACTTCACATCGACAAGGCCTATTCTGGGCATCAAGGATTTGGCAACAAAATAACAAACAAACAAGTAACTTTTTCATTTTCTTACATATCTAACGACGAACAGATTGTCAAAGAAACAATTACATTCAACCAATTTACAATCGCTCCTAACAACCTGCACTTTAAATGATTCAAGTCCACTAACCTTAGTGTTAAACTTGGTCCAACTAGTTGGGGTTAGGAGTAAGCATCCTACAGAAACAGCCGCACCAGCAAAGCCATTTCTATTAGTCCTATGAATATAGATTCCCGTTTTCTGTGGCAAATCATAATTATCACCAGCATAAGGACTTGTATTCGGCGAGTCATCCATCGTAGGAACTATTCCAGCGTTATTCAAAGCCCAGTGAGATGGCAACTTGCCACCTTTCCCAGGATCCATATAGTTGCAATCATAAATCCCTTCTGCAATTGGAATATATTCATTTGCATCAGATGTCATGGTATAACCCGTTAAATATGTTATATCATCAGCACCATCTGGGCCATAAAGCGTTACCGATGCCGTAACGGAGCCAATACCATTGATTTTATCTCCTTTCCCCAATTATTCTAATCTGGACCCATTGAAAACGGCAACAGCTTTTGCACCAGAAAGGACAACTTCCATCTGGATCCATAGCGAACGGGGCGTCGGGATTTAAGATACCCGCATCCCCTATCTCCACCGAACCATCGCCTAAAATCGGTCCGTCCCCAAGCCCAACAGGAGTATCATCCCCTGTGATTTCTCCCGCCGCAAATTCCTTGCCATAAGGGCCGTAGAAGTTCCGCGACAGGATGGCGCTTCGTGGGTCATCCCCGTGACGCTGCGGCGCCGGCATTAAACGTTTACTTTTTCACCAACCCCCATTCTACGGCCTTCCAGCGGGGTTGGCTGTACCATATGCCCTGGAGACCACTCTGTGGCACATCCCTGAAGTAAACTTAGGCCATCTGGTTGCATCGGTAACCAAAAACGCCCCTCTTTGGTTACGGAACTATCTGCAAACCCCATCGGTAACCAAAAACCCAGGTTTTTGGTTACCGATTGCGGGTCAACCGAATCTGGAGGGGGGGGGGGATTGCCGGTCGGCGCCGGCAATGACGAGCGGCGCCGGCTGAAAACCGTTTTTTTTGTGGACACTAATGGAATAATCCGCCAATAAATGTATCAAAGCAGTTATTGTTCCAATTATTATAGTTACTTTTGCCCATATCAGATTATATGGAACAGGACGAGAAGTATATGCGTGAGGCGCTGGCGGAGGCCAGGGCTGCGGCTGCCGAGGAAGAGATTCCCATAGGGGCGGTGATAGTATGCAAGGGGCGTATCATAGGCAAGGGCCACAATATGGTGGAGAGGCTGCACGATGCGACCGCGCATGCCGAGATGATAGCCATTACCGCAGCTACCGAAGCCCTGGGCGGGAAGTATCTGCAGGATTGCACCTTGTACGTGACCGTGGAGCCTTGCCCCATGTGCGCCGCAGCGCTTAACTGGAGCCAGATCAGCCGCATAGTATATGCCGCGGCCGATCCCCGACGGGGCTACAGCCTGTACTCCCCCAACCTCCTTCACCCGCGCACGGAAGTCCTTTCCGGCATCCTCGCCGAGGAATGCGGAAACCTGGTCAGCGATTATTTCAAAACCAAAAGATAGGAGCTACTTCCGCACTATCACGACCTTCGAAGCATAAAGTTTGTTGATCTTCCTTGCGAACTCTTTGTAGGAAGGATACTGGCTCTTGTCTTCGTCGAAAGTCTTGCCCTTCAGGATCTGGGTGATATGGAGGACATGGTCGTCCGCCGCATCGACCTCCGTGAGCGAAGTAAACGTACCCCAGACCGTATCGATGGTCGCATTTTCGGGCACGCTCTCGATCTTGTATCCATCGGGGATGACTACGGAGTATCTGTCTATAAGGGTGCCGGCGTCTTCGGAGTATATCCTGTTGATCCTGGCAGACCGCTGGGAGAATATGACCTTGGCGAGAGGATTCATGGGGAAGAAAATCCTGTCCCCGTTCTTATTTGCATAGGTCCTGCAATCCATCGAGAAATCCACCTCGGCTTCCGGGATGAAGTTCCTTCCGTAGATAGGATAATCGTTGAAATTGTTGCTGATTCCCTCGATCTTGGCGTTCTCCGGCTGCAGCAGCCAGTCGCTCACAAGATATCTGACCTGTTTTTCAGGATCGAGGGATGCGAAATCCACGAAGCTCTCGGCATAATCCAGCATGCGCTTATCCTTGATGCTGATTCTGGCAGAGCCGTCTTCGCGGAGGGCTATCCTGGCTTCGCGTATCTTCATGCTCAGGGAGTCCGGATATCCGCCGACACGCACTTTCTGCCCGCCTTCTTCACTTATGAGAAGTATCTCGTGGCCGGCACAGTCGGAATGCCTGTATCCCAGGGGATAGGCCGGATTGGTACACTCCACGAAAAGGGTATCTCCATTCTCTTTCAAGGGCACGGCCAACATGGCGTGGTTCATCTGGCCTGGGTTGGGCAGGTTGCCGAAGAAATCCTTCCTGTCGGTATGGATCACATAATAGTATGAGTCGATTCCTGCGACCTTCAAGAGGGATTTCATGTAGTTCGACAGGGCCTTGCAGTCACCGAAGCCGGTCTTTACTACATGGGATGCAGGGAGGGTACGGTAACCGCCGATGCCCAGCTGTATGCTCACATAGCGGGTCTTGTCGCGGAGATAGGTATACAGCCTGTGGATTGTCTCGTACTCGGTCTTGGCATCGGCCGTCATCTCACGGACCTTTGCTATTTCGCTTTCCGGAAGGTCATCGGCCTTGACGCCCAGGGAATTGATCCAGGCGCCCAGCTCTTTCCAATCGGACTGGCGCCCGGTAGTTCCACCGTACGAGAAATCCACCGGCTCCGCCATCAGCAAGGGCAGAGCCTTGGGATCCAGTTTCATGAGATGCTCGCCGATTACGGGTTTAACCTCTCCGGTCGTCCATTTATGGGTATCCTTCTTGGCATCGAACTCGAAGGTATATTCCAAGTTCTTATCGTATTTGGAGATATCAGTATTCCGGGGCACTGTCAGAGTATAGGATGCCGACATCAAAGAAACGTTTTCTTCGGTCAGGGGCATGAAGGGCGGGAACATTACTATTCCGTCGTGGTATTCGACGCTGTAATCGTATGTAACCGTAAAGGGATAGTTGAATACCGGAGTATAATGAACGACGGAATAGTCGTCGGCCAGCCCTACGGACAAGGACGTGTTGCTGAGGAACTTCTTCGACAGTTTGGTCTTCTTGCCATTGGGTTCGACGATCTCTCCGCCGAAGGAGCCCAGCGAACGGAAGGAGTCGGTAAATACCACGAACTGCGCGGACGACAGTCCTTCTTCGTTGAAGACGGTGATGGTCTTATGTACCTTGTCGGTGCCGGATGTGGGCGAGCTCATCTTGAATTCTTCGGTGAACTCGAGGATGCTTGCATTGATGTCGGATTGCGCAGCAGCCGGAACGAAGTCAAGAGCCAGAAGAACCAGCAGGGAGGTTAAATGTCTCATTTCTTCTTAAGGACTATGGTGGCGTCGTACATGTTGCAGAGATCTGCCCAGAACTCGCGCAGGGTGTCGTAGTCGGTAGGCGGCACGCGCATATTGCTGAACGAGTAGAGGAATGTCATCATTACTCCGTTCTCGCCGAAAGGAACATATTTCACTATTGCTTTTCCCCCCAGGATCGGGCAGGTGCAACCTTTGCTTTCGGGCATCTGATCCACCACATAGCCGGCCGGAACGAACAGCGAACAGGAGTATTTGATGGTCTCGGGGTAAGGGAAGTCTATCAGGCTCCTGCGGACCGGGTCCTGGAGGTCACGGGCGGAATGGAACTGGTTGATGAAGGGCTTTACGTAGATGTAGTCCCCGGATACGTCGGCCTCGTCGGTGAACTTTATGGTCATCGTGGCTTTGGGTGACCATTCCTTCTTGTCCGGGAAATCGAACTCGGTGATCTCCACTCCATAACGATGCTCCAGGTTCTCGATGAAATCGTCTTCGTTCTTGCTGTCGGAATACGACAGTTTCTCGCTTTTCGAACTCTGGTTCATGGCGATTACCCGGCTTTCGCCGTTGATGGAACCGTCACTGCCTATATGCAGGACCACACTCTGCGTATAGCTGTTGCGGGTGCGTGCGCTGATATCTTCGAAGCTTCCTATCTTGTCGTTGATATCCAGCACCCTGGCCTTATCTACCAGATAATCCATAGGCAGTACGTCCAGATAACCGCTGTCGCTGGCCACGTCGGTATAATAGACCTTGCCGGAAGGAGTCTTGATCTTCAGGATGACGGCATTGAAAGCATCGGTAGATACATGGAAAGATGCCAGGACGCCACGGGAACGGCTCTTGATAAGCACCGGGGAGCACTCGAAGCCGGAGTTGTTGAGCACGCAGGCCATGATGCCGCAGATATCGGCCGAGTTGCCGGTCTTTTCTTTAAGGGCCTTGGAGGCATTGGGGAACATGGCGGTATTGCCGTTCCACTTGACCTGTGCAAGTATGGCTTTGCGGACATCCCTGATGAATCCGACCTCGTCGTCGCCTACGCTGCCCACTGTCGCGAGCAGGGAGTTCACGTCCGATTTGCTGTTGAAACCTTTCAGGAAACCTTCCGAAACGAATTGTTTATCGACATCCTGCCATGAGGTGGTGTAATCTTTATAGACGGCTCCGGGAATCTGCACGCTGCGGAGTTCGTATTCCACGCCAAGGCGGGACTGGTCGGGGTAGATGCAGAAGGATTCACGCTTCAGGGCCGGGACATCGTGGGCGGAATAAACATCCTCTTTTAATTGGAAGCGGAGCACGTCCCCGGGCATGGAGAAGGTCTCGCTCCTTTCGTTGTGCTTCACGTCGTTGAAAGACGAATAGCCACGCGAAAGGACATTGAAAGTAAAATAGTCTGCATATTCGACGGATATGCTGCCCTGGTTCACGGGATAGGGTTCCTGCAGGAAAAGCAGGCCCACATTCCAGAACATGTCGGAGCTCAGGGTGTACTGGACTTCGATGACCGAACCTACACGGACGTCGGGTGCCGAGAACTTGACCTGCTTGAATACGTCGGAGTAGGAGTCTTTGAATATAAGCTTGGAGGGTAGTTTGGAGGTAACGGTCTTGCCGTTTTCGCTGTTGTAGGTGGTAACCTTTATGTTGAAGACCATCTCGTTGGCAGACCTGTCCGCCAAATAGAGTACAGCTTCGTCCGCGCAGTCCTTACCATCGTCTTTCAGGACCTTATAGCGTTTGAAGATAGTTTCGGTACGCCTTAGTGCCAGCCTGGAATCGAAGGCGACCTTGACCTCATGCCTCTTGTACAAGACCACGGCAGAAGCCGCCGTATCCAGAGGATAAGAGCTCATTTCCAGTTCTTCTGCCGAAACGGCCCCGGGCTTAGGATTGATTTTGATAGTTTGTGACATCAAAGACGTCACGGAAGAAACCAACAATAATAAACTGATAATACATTTCCCCATATCTCCATGATTGTAAAGATTCTCAAATATACCAATTATTTTTTATCTTTGCAGCCGGAATTGAGGTATGGTGTAATGGTAGCACTACAGGTTTTGGTTCTGTCTGCCCAGGTTCGAATCCTGGTACCTCAACCAAAAAGGTCCGGAAAACCGGACCTTTTTTCTATTCCATCAGTTTCTTGTACTTGAAACGTTTGGGTTCTTCGTCTCCCAGACGTTCTTTGCGGTTCTGCTCGTATTCCGAATAGGATCCTTCGAAGAAATATACGCTGGAATCGCCTTCGAAAGCCAAGATGTGGGTCGCGATACGGTCGAGGAACCAACGGTCGTGGGAGATTACCACGGCGCAGCCCGCGAAGTTCTCGAGACCTTCCTCAAGGGCACGGATGGTATTCACGTCCACATCGTTGGTAGGCTCGTCGAGAAGCAGTACGTTGCCCTCGTCCTTGAGGGTAAGCGCAAGATGCAGACGGTTCCTTTCACCACCGGAAAGCACCCCGCAGAGTTTTTCCTGGTCGGCACCCGAGAAATTGAAACGCGACACATACGCACGCGCATTGACTTCGCGGTTACCAAGTCGCACCCATTCCGAATTACCTGCAATGGTCTCGAAGATGGTCTTATCGGGGTCGATGCTCTTATGCTGCTGGTCCACGTAAGAGATCTTGACGGTATCCCCTATTTCGATGGTTCCGGCATCGGCCTTCTCCAATCCCATTATAAGACGGAAAAGCGTCGTCTTTCCGGCACCGTTGGGGCCGATCACGCCAACGATTCCTGCAGGAGGAAGCACGAACGAAAGGTTCTCGAAGAGAATCTTATCCCCGAACGACTTGGTAACTCCCTTGAAATCAATGACTTTATTACCAAGACGGGGACCGTTGGGAATATAGATTTCCAGATTCTGCTCCTTTTCCTTGGCATCGGCGGAAGCCAGTTTCTCGTAGGCACCCAGACGCGCCTTGCTCTTGGCGTGACGGGCCTTGGGGGCCATGCGCGCCCACTCCAACTCGTGCTCCAAAGTCTTGCGGCGCTTGCTCTCCTGCTTCTCTTCCATGGCAAGACGCTGGGTCTTCTGGTCGAGCCATGAAGAGTAGTTCCCCTTCCAGGGAATACCCTCCCCTCGGTCCAGCTCCAGTATCCATCCGGCCACATTATCCAGAAAATAACGGTCGTGGGTAACGGCTATGACGGTACCCTTGTACTGCTGCAGATGCGCTTCGAGCCACTGGATACTCTCGGTATCGAGGTGGTTGGTAGGCTCGTCGAGGAGCAGCACGTCGGGCTGCTGGAGAAGCAGGCGGCAAAGAGCCACGCGGCGGCGTTCTCCTCCGGAGAGATTCCTTATCAGCGCATCGGAAGGAGGGCACTGGAGCGCATCCATAGCCCTTTCAAGCTTGGAATCCAGTTCCCATCCGTCGTGCTGCTCTATAAGCTCGGTAAGCTCTCCCTGACGCTCGATCAGCGCATTCATCTGCTCATCCGACATGGGCTCCATGAACTTCGCGGAGATCTCTTCGTACTCCTTGAGCACGTCCACAACGCTCTGCACACCTTCCTGCACGACCTCCAGCACGGTCTTGTCCGGATCCATCTGCGGCTCCTGCTCCAGATAGCCCACGGAATAACCGGGGGCCCACACCACCTCGCCGCGATAGCCTTTCTCGACTCCGGCGATTATCTTGAGCAGTGTGGATTTACCGGAACCATTCAGGCCTATGATGCCTATCTTGGCTCCGTAGAAGAAGGAAAGGTATATATCCTTGAGGATGACCTTGTTATTGTGGGGCAGGACCTTGCCCACCCCGTTCATAGAGAATATTATCTTTTCGTCTGCCATACAGGGGGCGCTTTACAGTGTCCTCTTGATTTCCACGATCTTGAATGCTTCGATGAAGTCGCCTTCCTTGATATCGTTGAAACCGGCGATGCTCATACCGCACTCCTTGCCGGCGGCAACCTCCTTGACATCATCTTTGCCGATCTTGAGGGAAGCGAGGTCTCCGGTATAAACCACGATGCCGTCGCGGATGAGGCGGACCTGCACCTTGGGAACCATCTTACCTTCGCGCATGATACATCCGGCAATCGTGCCGATCTTGCTGATGTGGAAGGTCTGCTTGACCTCGGCGGTAGCGATGACCTCTTCCTTCTTCTCAGGCTCGAGCATACCCTCCATACCATCCTTGACTTCGTTGATGGCGTCGTAGATGACAGAGTAGAGGCGGATTTCGATTCCTTCCTTCTCTGCAGCCTTGCGGGCCTCGACGGTAGGACGCACCTGGAAACCGATGATAACTGCATCGGATGCCTCGGCAAGCAGGATGTCGCTTTCGGAGATGGCACCCACGGCCTTGTGGATGACATTCACGCGGATCTGCTCGGTGCTGAGCTTGATGAGGGAGTCGGACAGAGCCTCGACGGAACCGTCCACATCGCCCTTGACGATGATGTTGAGCTCCTTGAAGTTGCCGATGCTGATACGGCGCCCGATTTCCTCGAGGGTCATATGCTTCTGGGTCTTGATGCCCTGGATGCGGATAAGCTGCTCGCGCTTGGCGGCGATGCTCTTGGCTTCCTTTTCGTCGGTGAGCACGTTGAACTTCTCACCTGCAGCAGGAGCACCGTTAAGGCCGAGGACGGACACAGGAGTTGAAGGACCGGCCTCCATCACACGCTGCCCGCGCTCGTTGAACATGCTCTTCACACGGCCGAAGTAGCTCCCGCTCAGCATTATGTCGCCCTGATGCAGGGTTCCGTTCTGCACGAGGATGGTGGCCAGATATCCACGGCCCTTGTCGAGCGAGGATTCGATGACCGCACCCTGGGCCAGCCTGTTGGGGTTGGCCTTGAGGTTCAGAAGGTCGGCCTCGAGAAGCACCTTCTCGAGAAGTTTGTCCACATTCAGGCCGTGCTTTGCGGAGATCTCCTGGCACTGATACTTACCACCCCAGGCCTCGGTGAGGATGTTCATCTGGGAGAGTTGCTGGTAGATCTTGTCGGCAGAAGCACCGGGCTTATCTATCTTGTTGATAGCGAATACCATGGGAACGCCGGCAGCCTGGGCATGGTTGATAGCCTCAACTGTCTGGGGCATCACGGCGTCGTCGGCTGCGATGATGATGATAGCAAGGTCGGTCATCTGGGCACCACGGGCACGCATGGCCGTAAAGGCTTCGTGTCCGGGAGTATCGAGGAAGGTGATACGGCGGCCATCTTCGAGGCGCACGTTGTATGCACCGATGTGCTGGGTAATACCACCGGCCTCACCGGCAATGACGTTGGTCTTGCGGATATAGTCGAGCAACGAGGTCTTACCATGGTCGACGTGACCCATGACGGTAATTACAGGAGGACGGGATACGAGATCTTCCTCGCGATCGGCCTCCTCGGCGGCCTCGATTTCGTTGGTAAGCTCGGCACCGACGAATTCGACCTTGTAACCGAACTCCTCTGCCACCAGCACCAGGGCCTCTGCGTCGAGACGCTGGTTGATGGAAACCATCAGACCAAGGCTCATGCAGGCACCTATGACATTGTTGACGGGAGTGTTGTTCATGAGCGTGGCAAGGTCGTTCACCGTAACGAACTCGGTTACCTTAAGCACCTTCTTGTCGGCAGATGCCTGTTCAAGCTCTTCCTGAGTGCGCTGGGCGGCAAGTTCACGTTTCTCCTTGCGGTACTTAGCACCGAAGTTGTTCTTCTTGCCTTCGTTCATCTTGGCGTAGGTTTCCTTGACCTGCTTCTGGATCTCCTTCTGCATCTCTTCGAGCTCGGCCTCGGTCATCGCAGGTTTGAAGCGATCGCGCTTGCGTCCCTTGCCGCCGCCCTGCTGGGCTGCAGGTTTTTCCTTCTTGGCATTACGCTCTATGTTGGCACCGGCCTTGGCGACATCCACTTTCTGGGTACCCTTGGCGATGCGTTCGCGTTTCTTTGCGGGTTTCTTGTCGAACTGGGAAAGATCTATCTTGCCCACGACCTTGAAACCGTCGTCCTTCTTGGCCGCAGGGGTCGTTTCGGCCTTGACAGGTTCGGGTTCAGGTTTGGCGGCAGGGGCAGACTCGGGCACCTTCACGGGCTCGGGTTCAGGCTCGGCAACCGGCTCGGGTTCCGGTTCCGGTTCGGGCTCAGGCTCGACCACGGACTCGGCCACGGGCTCCGGCTCCACGACAGGTTCCGGCTCCGGCTCGGGTACGGGCTCCGGTTCGGGTGCCGGTTCGGGTGCGGCGACGACTTCGGGCTCGGGTTCCGGTTCGGGAACGCTCTCCACGGCCTTGGCCTCTGACTTCTTGTGCGAAAGGGTGTTGGTACGCACGATCACACGCTCCTCCTCTTCTTCCTCAGCCATCTGCTCGTCCTTCTTCTTGCCAGTATTCTCAAGAATGTCCGACATCTTTATAGCCCTCTCGTTTGCCTCTTCGGCAGCCTTGAGGTCGGCGCCGAACTGCCTCTGGATAGCGGGCATGTATTCGTCGGAGACCTTTGCGTTAGGGTTCTCCTCAACATCCGCTCCCTGAGCTTTGAGAAAGTCTACGATGTCTTGCAGTCCGATATTGAACTGCCGCATTATTTTATTCAGTCTGATTTCTGCCATATATTAACCCCTTTTCTTTCTAAATGTTAGTCTTCAAATTCCGCGGAAAGGATGCTGCGGACGTCCTCTACGGTCTCGATGTCGAGGTCGGCCCTCTTGGCGAGATCCTCAGGATCGATGGCGAGGACTGCACGTGCAGTGTCGCATCCGATGCCCTTGAGTTTCTCGATGACCCAACCGTCGATGGTACGGCCGTATTCAGGATTGGTGAACTCTTCGAGTGCCACATCGTCCTCCTCGGCTGCAATCTCTCCCTTAGGAGTCTCGCGCCAGACTTCGATTTCGCGGCCCACAAGCATACCGGCAAGCTGGACGTTCACGCCACCACGGCCGATACCCTTCTGCACCTCTTCGGGAAGCATGTACACCTTCACCTTATCCTCGGGGCTCTCGCCCATATCGATAGATGACACGCGTGCGGGCGTGAGTGCGCGCTGGATGAGGAGTTTCGGGTTGGAAGACCACTGGAGCACGTCGATGTTCTCGTTGCGGAGTTCGCGGACGATACCGATCACGCGGCCACCCTTGACACCGATGCAAGCTCCGATAGGATCGATACGCTCGTCGTAGGACTCCACTGCAACCTTTGCACGCTCGCCGGGTACGCGGACAACCTTCTTGATGGTGATGAGGCCGTCGGCGATTTCGGGGACCTCCATCTCGAAGAGACGGGCCAGGAAGTCGGGATCGATTCGGGAAAGGGTGATGTAAGGAGTGGTATTGTTACGCATCTCCACCTTCTTGATGATGGCGCGTACGGTGTCGTTCTTCTTGAAGCGCTCGCCAGGGATCTGCTCCTCCTTGGGTATGTGGAGCTCGTTGCCGTCCTCGTCGAGGAGCAGCACTTCGCGGGACCAGGTCTGGTAGATTTCACCGGTGAATACCTCGCCGACCTTCTCGGAGTACTTCTTGTAAACGTTCGCTTTTTCGATATCCATGATACGGCCCTGGAGATTCTGACGGATGTTCAGGATACCACGGCGGCCGAATGCTGCGAGAGGGAGTTTCTTTGCGTAGGTATCCCCGATCTCGTAGTCGTCGTCACCGCTGTCCTTGCGTACCTCTTCGATGGTCATCTCGGCAGCGGGATTCTCCACGGTCTCGACGATCTCGAAGTTCTGATAGATCTCGCAAGTTCCCTTGTCGACGTTTACGATGACATCGAAGTTGTCGGCAGAGCCATAAGTCTTGGCGATCTGGGTAAGGAACACGTCTTTGAGCACGCCCATCATTACAGGGCGGTCGATGTTCTTCTCTTCCTTGAAGTCCTTGAAGGCATCAATCAGAGTTACTTTTTCTTCTTTGTTCATTTATTTGAGTATTTGTTATTAGTCACGGGACAGCATCTGGTCGGCTTCTTCGGAGCTGATGCCTGCGGTGCCTACCGTCAGGGCATAGTCTTCGATATCACGGTCGAACGCGGCAAGGACTGCACGGTGTACGTACTCGCAGTCGGCGAGATCGGCGCCACCTTCCTTGTCGATGGTTACCTCGATGTTGTTGTCGTCGTCGAGTTCGAGGGCGACGATGCAGCAGGCGCGCTCTGCGGCGGCCTTTTCCAGTACTGGCTGAAGTTCTTTCTTTTCCATAATTACAACAAAAAATAGAGGACCTTGCGGCCTCTATCTCGTTCACGAGTGCAAAGTTAAGAATTTTTGGATAAAAAACAAAAATAGCCTACATTCGTGCGTGGATTTACGCGATTTCATAATCGAGCACGAAAACGACGATCTGTCGTCGCTGGTGCTGCATCGTGACCGTTGGCCGGGCATCGATGCCGGGCTTGCGGCAGAGTGCATCGCCTCGCGCCGGAAATTGCGTTTCAAAGTACCTGAATGGTACGCCGATCCTGCCATCATCTGTCCGTTTTCCCTTAGTGCCGAGCAGTGCAGCAGCACCGCCACCGCCGCGTATAAAGCAGCCATAGCGACAGGCGGGGCGTACCGTTCGCGGAAGTTTTTTGATCGGGCCTCGTGCGTGGCGGTAGCGGAGCGAACGGCACCCCCGCCTTCGCAGAAGGCGCTGCGTGTAGCGGATCTGACGGGAGGTCTGGGGGTGGATTGCTGGCAGTTTTCGAAAGTGGCAACCGCCGTACTGTACAACGAGATGAACCCGGTGCTGGCCGAAGCGGCAAAGGCCAATCTGGAACGCCTCGGATGCGATAATATAGAATTCAGCGGCATCTGCATCTCTGCTGAAACCCTTCCGGCGCTGTTGGACTCATTCGAACCCGACCTTGTCTTCGCCGATCCCGCACGCAGGGTAGAAGGCCGCAAGGTCTTCCTTCCCGAAGACTGCTCCCCCGACATCCTGACCCTGCAGGATATGATCCTGGACCGGGGATGCTGCATGCTGGTCAAGCTCTCCCCTATGGCCGATATCTCGCTGATGCTCCGCAAGTTCCACTGCGTAAAGGAGTTGCATATCGTGGAGGCCGACGGCGAATGCAAGGAGTTGCTTTTGTTGATGGAGCCGGGCTTCGACGGGGAATGTACGCTGGTGGCTGTGAACGCCAGCCGCTCCGTTCCGCCGGACTCCACCGGCGATATCCGTTTTACCATCAGCGAAGAAAAAGCGGCCGAGCCCTCTTTCATCTCCCGGGAACCCGAACCAGGCCAGCTCCTTTTCGAACCCGGGGCCGCACTCTCCAAGAGCGGGGCATTCAATCTGATTTCCGCGCGCTTCGGCCTTGAGAAACTCGGGAAGGATGCCCACCTGTACCTGTCGTCCGGAATCCATCCGGAACTGGAAGGCCTGGGCAAATTCTTCGAAATCCTGGAAACCGCCCCCTTCGGAAAGCCGGCGCTACGCGACTTCGCCACCCGCTGGCCCGACGCCGACGTCACCGCCCGCGCCCTGCCCATCAACAGCAAGGCACTGCAGGAAAAACTAAAGTCGGGATCAAAGAAAAAACAGAACTCCGACAGCCATATCCATATTTTCGGCGTCGGAACTTTCATCGGACGGCTGCTTATCGCAGCCAGCAGATAGACTCGGGGCCTTCGTTGAACAGGAGGTCCATTATGGACAGGCCGGGGACGAAGCCGAATTTGTCGCGGAATACCTGCCAGTAGGGCCGCTCCAGCCCCAGGTCCCGCATTATCGTATTCGGCCTCTTCGGATGGATCACGCTTCGGTAATCCCCTCCGGCAAGAATACCATCCCCTGCGGATGCTCCCAGGTCGGGGATGAACGCGGCGGTTTCGCGGATTTCAGGGGCTATGCCGATCTTGCCGCAGAAGAAATCGATTATGCGGAGGTTGAGCTCCCAGAGCGTCTCCGGGCGGGAATCAAGGATGGCGAACAGAGCGTCGCGGTAGTAGATGAAAAACGGCGAAGAATAATACGCCGACTCGATGGCACGCTCCGTACGCTGCACCCACGGCGTAGAATACTCCACCCTGATCTCCTTGATAGGCAACGCGAACGTTCCCCCCTCGTGCACCACAGGCACATTCAACGCCTCAGGACCATTCGCAGTAAGAATACGGCACCTGTTCCTGTAGCTCTGCTTCTGATAATTCTCGCAGGCCTCCACATAAACGGAAGAATACTTCGCCAGAAGAGCGAAGTATTCTATGGGTGGAAAGTATGCCGTAGTAAGCAGCACTACTCGATGATTACCTTTTCGCGGGAATCGTTGCTGCGGACGATACCGCGCTTCGAATTCCTGATGAAGCCCAGGATCTCCTCCTTCTCGGCACTGTCCGGGAAGCCCTGCTGGATACGCGCGCAGGCATCCGAAATATTGTATCCCTGGAAATAGAGGGTATCGTAGATGTCCTTGATGTTGCGGATGGTATCGGAATCGAAACCACGGCGGCGCAGACCTACGAGATTGACACCGGCATAGCAGAGAGGCTCGCGGCCGCAAAGAGCATAAGGAGGAACGTCCTTGTTGACCTTGCTGCCACCACCCACCATGGCGTGCTTGCCGATATGGGAGAACTGATGCACCACGGTGCTGCCTCCAAGGATTGCCCAATCATCGACATCGGTCTCGCCTGCGATTCCGACATAGCTGACGAGAATGCAATGATTACCGACGGTGCAGTCGTGGGCGACGTGCACGTAGGACATTATGAGGGTATTGTCGCCGATACGGGTCACACCCTTGCCGCTGGCCTTGGTGCCACGGTTGATGGTCGCACACTCGCGGATGGTAACATAATTACCGATCTCGACATAAGTAACTTCTCCGTCAAATTTCAGGTCCTGAGGGATGGCGCCGACTACGGCACCGGGGAAAATTTCGCAATGATGCCCTATCTTGGTGTAGGGGAAGATGGTAGCGTGCGGATGTATTTTGGTGTTGTCACCGATCTCGACATCGGCATCAACGAAAGCATAAGGCCCGATTTCGACGTTCTCGCCAAGCTTGGCATTGGGGCTTACGCACGCCAGGGGATGAATATTAACCATTGTTAAAGTGATTTAATTGCAGCAAGGGCTGCCTTAGTATTGATAGAATGCCCGGGTTTGTATGCGCTGATATGCGCGCGGAGGTATCCGCCGGCAAGACGGATGTCACCGATAAGATCCAGCAGTTTGTGGCGCCCGCATTCATCGGGGAAGTTAAGCACAAGATTGCTGAGATAGCCCTGAGGAGTGACCGACAGCCTGGGCTGCTTGAAAAGCTCTGCCATGCTGTCCAGCACCGCATCGTCGACAGGATGTTCGACGACCACGATGGCATTGTCCACATCCCCACCCTTCACGAGCCCCTGGCTGGCCAGGAACTGCACTTCGTGGAAGAAGCAGAAGGTGCGGCATACGGAAACCTCCTTCAGGTAATCCATGGACTCATCCCAATGAGCCATCTGGACCCCGAGCACG
>Ga0310696_10003626_pt1 | contig 19191 bp, 12 predicted proteins | sample AusTroGonzalo_MG_4_FD_203885 | JGI IMG/M metagenome (GOLD analysis project Ga0310696, IMG submission 203885) | Bovine rumen microbial communities from tropical cattle in Woodstock, Queensland, Australia - Gonzalo_02 (v2) (version 2) | ecosystem: Host-associated > Mammals > Digestive system >... | reverse complement strand
CGCGACGATTTTCCCGCCGCGCCATTCTGGACGGGAAAATCGTCGCGATCAAGGGCATCGGCGGGTTCCACCTGTGCTGCAACGCCCGCGACGCCCGCGCCGCAGCGCGTCTGCGCGAGCTCAAGCACCGCCCCATGAAGCCGTTCGCCGTGATGATGGATTCGTTGGAAACGGTCCGCCGCGAATGCGTGGTCCTGCCCGGCCAGGAGGAGATCCTCGACGGCCACCAGAAGCCGATCGTCCTCCTCAGAAAGCGCCCGGATAGCGCCCTGCCCGACGTCCTCGCCCCGGACAATCCCACCCTCGGCGTAATGCTGCCGTACGCGCCCGTCCAGATGCTGCTTTTCCGGTTCGACGACGGCCTGGCCATGCCCGACTGCCTCGTGATGACAAGCGGCAATGTCTCCGGCGCCCCCATCTGCCGCAGCGACGAGGATGCTCTCGCTGAGATCGCCGGGTTCTGCGACGTGATTCTTTCCCACAACCGCAGGATCCGTCTCCGCGCCGACGATTCCGTGATGGACTGGCTGGAAGGACGCCCATACATGATCCGCCGTTCCCGCGGATACGCGCCCCTGCCGTTCTTCGTTTCCGGCGACTTCCGCGGACAGGTGCTCGGCATCGGCGGCGAGCTCAAAAATACGTTCTGCCTCGCAAACGGCGGCCTGTTCTACCCTTCGCCCTACATCGGCGATCTGGAGGACCTGCGCACGGTCCGCGCCCTGCGGGAATCGGTCGCGCGAATGTCCGAACTGCTCGAAATGAAGCCGCAAATCGTCTGCTGCGACCTGCATCCGAAATACAACTCGTCCGCCGTAGCGGAGGAGCTCGGCGTCCCCGTCCTGAAGATCCAGCACCACTACGCCCACGTACTCTCCTGCATGGTCGAAAACGACTTCACGGGCGAGGTCATCGGCGTGTCGTTCGACGGCACCGGATACGGCACGGACGGCACGATCTGGGGCGGCGAATTTCTCGTTTCCTCGCCGGACGGGTTCACCCGCGCCGGACACATCCGCCCGTTCCTTCAGGCCGGGGGCGACGCCTCCGCCCGTGAAGGCTGGCGCATCGCCGTTTCGATGATCGCGGCGCTCTTCCCGGACGACGGCGCGCACATCGCCGCCGGGCTCGCCCTCTGCGCTCCGGGCACGTACAAGTTCCAGAAGACCATGCTGGACCGGAAACTGAACTGCGTGCCCTCGACCAGCGCGGGGCGTCTCTTCGACGCCGTCAGCGCGATCCTCGGCATCCGCAAGGCATCGACATTCGAGGGCGAAGCGTCCACCGCACTCCAGTTCGCCGCCGAAGCCTGGCTGGAAGCGCACCGGGGACAGACGGCCGGAGCCGTCCCGCCCGCGCCGATGCCGGAAGGCGATTCGTCCGGGGCGCTCGTCCTGCCGACGGATGCGCTTGTGCGGGACATCATCCTAGCCCGCCGGAACGGCGAAGACGCAGGCAAGCTCGCGTACCGGTTCCACGCCTCGCTCGCAGGCATGATCGCGAAAACATGCGAACGCATCCGCGAGGACACCGGCCTGAACGTCTGCGCGCTGACCGGCGGCGTGTTCCAGAACCGCCTGCTGACCGGGCTCTGCGCCGGGCTGCTGCGTTCCGAGGGATTCCGCGTGCTGCTCCACGGCATGATCCCGCCGAACGACGGCGGGATCGGCGCGGGCCAGGCGCTCGCCGCCATGCGCCATTTGAACAAACGAAACAACCCTGAACATTCTTCCATACCAGAACAAGGAGACAGCTTATGTGTGTAGGTCTTTCAGCCAGAGTCGTGAGCATTGAGGACGGTGCCGCCCTCATCGACGCTTCCGGCGCAAAACGCAAGGTTTCCGCGGAACTCATCGACGATCTGGAGCCCGGCGACTACGTGATGGTCCACGCCGGCGTCGCCATCGCCAAGATTACCGACACGGACGCCGGGGAGACCGGCAAGATCATGGAGTCGCTGAATGGAATCGGCTAAACAGATCATTGAGTCGTACGCGGGCCGCAAACTCCGCATCATGGAGGTCTGCGGCACCCACACGCACGAGATATTCCGCCTCGGCATCCGCCGTATCCTGCCGCCCAAAATCGAGCTCATTTCCGGCCCGGGATGCCCCGTCTGCGTCACGCCCGCCGGATACATCGACGAGGCGGTCATGCTCGCGCTCGAACACGGTGCGACGATCTGCACCTTCGGCGACCTCATCCGCGTGCCCGGCTCCGAGATGAGCCTCGCGGGGGCGCGGCCGAAGGGCGCGGCCGTGAAGACCGTCTACTCGCCGCTGGACGCAGTCGATTTCGCGCGGGAAAACCCGTACAAACAGGTCGTATTCCTGGCGGTCGGGTTCGAAACGACCGTCCCGGCCGCGTGCCTGGCGGTGAAGAAGGCCGCGTCGGAAGGACTCGCCAACTTCTCGATCCTCGGCGCGAACAAGACCATGCCGAACGCGTACCGTGCGCTGAAGGGCAGCGCGGACGCCTTCCTCTACCCCGGCCATGTGAACGCCATCACGGGCACCGCCGTCTGCGAAGACCTCGTGAAGATCGGCGTCTCAGGCGTGGTCGCTGGATTCACCGCCGACGAGATCCTGACCGCGCTCGCGGTCATCATCCGCCTGTCCGAATCCGGCGAGCCGTTCTTCCGGAACTGCTATCCGCGCGTGGTGAGGCCCGAAGGCTCTCCCGCCGCGTTGAAGCTCATGGACACGGTCATGGAGCCCTGCGACGCGGAGTGGCGCGGTCTCGGCGTGATCCCGATGTCCGGCCTGAAACTCCGCCCGGATTTCGCCGCGTACGATGCCCGGCTGAAGTTCGACCTGCCACCCGTGGAGGGCCGGAGCAACCCCGGATGCCGCTGCGGCGAAGTCCTTCAGGGCAAATGCAAATCCACCGACTGCAAACTTTTCGGGACCGCATGCACCCCGCTTCACCCGGTCGGGGCGTGCATGGTTTCCAACGAAGGCGCGTGTTCCGCCTACTATCAATATGGAGATATTCTGAATGGATAACGACAATTTCGTGACGCTCGCCCACGGCGCGGGCGGCAAGCAGACCGCCGAACTCATCGACCGCGTCTTCAAGGCGCATTTTTCCAACCCGGACTTCACCGGCGACGATGCCGCCGTCCTCCCCGTCGACGCAGGAAAGATCGCGTTCACCACCGACGGCTTCATCGTGTCGCCGTTCGAGTTCCCCGGCGGCAACATCGGCAAGCTCAGCATCTGCGGCACGGTCAACGACCTCGCCTGCATGGGCGCGAAGCCGCTCTACCTCTCCTGCGCATTCGTGATCGAGGAGGGTTTTCCCCTCGCCAAGCTCGAGGAAATCGCCGCAGCCATGAAGAAGACCGCCGACGAAGCCGGAGTCCGCATCGTGGCCGGCGACACCAAGGTCGCGGGCAAAGGCCAGGTCGACCACGTCTTCATCACCACGACGGGTGTCGGCCAGCTCACCGAGGGAGTCCGTACCTCCGGCGCGTTCGCGAAGCCCGGCGACGCCGTGATCGTGACCGGCGACGTCGGCCGGCACGGATGCACCATCCTGCTCGCCCGAAACGAATTCGAGATCGACGCCGGCGTGACCAGCGACTGCGCTCCGCTCTGGGGTACGGTGAAGAGCATGCTCGACGCCTCGCACGACATCCACGTGATCCGCGACGCCACGCGCGGCGGTGTCGGCACCGTGCTCTACGAGATCGCCGACCAGAGCAAGGTCGGGATCCACCTCAATGCCGCCGATGTCCCCGTCGCACCCGAGGTCCGCGGCGTCTGCGGCATGCTCGGACTGGAACCGCTTTACCTCGCGTGCGAAGGCCGCCTCGTCGTCTTCGCCCCGAAGTCCGAAGCCACGGCCATTCTCGAAGCGCTCCGCAAAGGCCCCTACTCCGCCAATGCCGCGATCATCGGCGAAGTCGTGGCTGACCACCCCGGCAAGGTCGTCATGACCACCGAGATCGGCGCACAGTCGCTCCTGCCCCAGCCCGGCGGCGAACTCCTGCCCAGAATTTGCTAAGCCGCAAGCGGTTCTGAAATAGTGTCCGGCTTCGCTCGGTCACGTGCACCGGCAATAAAACACTCCGTCGGAGACACAGCGTCTCCGGCGGTTTTCTTTTTCGGACAAATCGCGTTTGACTTCTATCTTTTTTGAATGCCCCGGAGCAAAACAGCCCGCAGCGCCCTGATTCCCGGAAGCGGCGGATAAAATCCGGGAGAGGGAAAACGATTGGCGGCATGAAGCCTGCCGTACGTTGTTTTGCTACCGTTCCAACTGCCTCCGCAAGCGGTGCAGGCGGAGAGCTTTTTGTAGTTTTACATCATGTGCGAGCGGAGCCGCGCACTGTATCGACACTGCCTGCAGTGGGCAAAAAATACATGCCGGATACGCGAAAAAGCACCTGCCGGATGCCAAAAGATGTAGTTTTTATCACATTATCGTTGTTTTTTTCCCTTTTTTCGTTTGACATTGCAGAGAATACATGTATTTTATGTTAGAACAAGCAATCTGAACGGGACGCACCTGACGGCCTGCACGGCGGACGCCCCGGAGCAACACAACATCACACATGATCTTCCGTTATGTTTGAACTGCCTAAAAAATTCGACCGGGAGTACAGCGGCATCTTCCGCACCATCGGCCGCGACGTCTTTTCCACCGGTATCCTCAAAAAAGAGAATGTCTCCATCGACTGGAACGGCGGGTCCTTCCCGCTCTTCTCCGTCTCGGTGCTGCTGCGCGGACGCGGCACCTACGTCGACGAGGACGGCACGGAATACCCCCTGATGCCCGGCAAGCTCTTCTTCCGCATCCCGCGCAGGAAACACTCCACATTCATCGAGGAGAACAGCCGCTGGCTCGAGTTCTACATGTCGTGCCATTTCATGAGCGAGGACGCCGCAGACTACGGCGGGGCCAAGCCGCCCGACCACATGGAGCTGGACGAGAACCGCGAAGGTTACCTGAAGCTGAAGGACATGCCCGGACAGGACGATTCCTGGGTCTACTCCATGTGCAAGCACGTGTTCTGCATCAACACGCAGAGCCCGGTCCGCGACATCGATCTCTCGCTCGCGCTCCTCAACGAGTGCTTCGACTTCATCTCGTTCATGAACAATGAGACGAACCAGTCGAAGATCCCGCTGGAGATGTTCTCGCTGATCACCCGGCTGCTGAAGAGCCGCCGCGAGGATTTCTCCGACCGCATCACCTCCGAGATCAAGAAGATCATCCTCGACAACCTCACGGACAACCGTTCCCTCCCCGAACTTCTGAAGGACCTCCCGCTCAGCTATCCGTCCCTGCGGCAGCACTTCATGCGCGTAATGGGCCACAATATCGGCGAATACCAGATCCAGTGCCGCATGGAGGAGGCCGTAAACATGCTCATGCGCGGCGTGAGCGTGAAGGAAACCGCGTTCAACCTCGGCTACAAGGACCAGTTCTTCTTCTCCAAGCAGTTCCACCAGAAGCTCGGCTACCCGCCCAGTGCCATCAACCCGCTGAACCCGCGCGGCGTCCGCCGCTACCAGGCAAAAGACGACGCCACGGCGGAACCGAGCACGGAGAAGGCCGCATCGCCCGTCCGAAACACCGTGTCGACGAAGGGAAGAAAGTCCGGTCCGGGCTCGAAGTAGTTCCCTCCGCCAGCCGGGCGGCCGCGAATGCCGCCCGGACACCTCCCCCTTTGACCCCAGAAAGAACCGATCCAACCCCTGAGTGACAGCCATGCCGGACAGCCTGCAAACCTCCCCGATCCCGAATCCGGCTCCGCAGCTGAACGCGGAGCTTTCCTTTCTCCCGCATTTCAATCTGGCGGTTCAGCAGAACGCCATCCCGGCGGTGCAGGAACTGAAGCTGACGAACCTTTCCGGCGAAACGCTCGCGGACCTGACCTGCGTCTTCAGTTCGGTCCCGGAAATGATCCTGCCGAAAACGCTTCATGCGGAGGAGATCGCCCCCGGCGGAACGCTCGCGGTGCACGACCTCGGGATCGAACTGAATTACGATTTCCTGACCTCGATTTCCGAAGCGGTCCTCGGCAAACTGAAACTCCGGGTCGAGCGGGACGGACAGGTCCTCTGCGAACAGGAACATGAAGTCACGGCGTTCGCCGCCGACCAGTGGACCGGGCTTTCCGTCATGCCGGAACTCCTCGCATCATTCGTAACGCCGAACCTGGACGTGATCTCCGAGCTGCAGGCTCGCGCTTCCGAGGAGCTCCGCAAAGCGACCGGCGATTCGGCGATCGACGGGTACAAAACGGGGCGGGAACGCGTCTACGAGATCTGCGCCGCGATCTACCGCGCCGTTCACTCCTGGGGCATCCGCTACTCGCTGCCGCCCGCCACCATCGGAGCGCCCGGACAACGCATCCGGTTCGCCGACAACATCTGGCAATACAAGCTCGGCACATGCCTCGACACCACGCTGCTTTTCGCGTCCGTCATGGAGCAATGCGGCCTGAACCCGGTCGTCATGATCCATACCGGGCACGCCTATATCGGCTGCCATCTGGTCGACCGGTATTTCCCCGACATCCCGATGGACGATCTCCAGGCGATCCGCAAGCTCGTAGACCTCGACGAATTTCTGGTCCTGGAGACCACTTCCATGTTCGCAAAACAGGACGCGACTTTCTCCGCGGCCGAGGCCACAGCAAGAAACAAACACCTGAACATCGACAAGGATTTCCAGTGCGCCATCGACATCGCACGCGCCCGGCTCGGCGGCATTCGCCCCCTGCCCCTGAAACGCAGCGTGAACGGCCTCGAGCTCGCGCCCGTCGAAACGCACGTGGAAAAGCTCGGTCCCGAACACATGCGGACGCTTCAGGAACATGTGGACATCTCCTCTTTCGAAGAACAGGATGCGCAGTCCGGCCGCGTCAGACGCTGGACGCAGAAGCTCCTCGACCTCTCGCTTCGCAACCGCCTGCTGAACGTCCGCGACACGAAACAGGTCATCCCGATCGCCTGCACCGACATCACCGTACTGGAAGACAGGGTCGCCGCGGACGAAAGCATCGCGATCCTCGCCCTCCCAGACAGGCTCGGCGAAAAGGACCTCCACGACCTCGCAATGCTCCGGAACAGCGAGATCGGCCCCGAGATCAAGGAGTTCCTCGAGCGCGAACTCGAGCAGAAGCGCCTGCGCTCCACGCTCGCCGCGGCGGAACTGAACAAACGCCTCACGGCCGTCTACCGGCAGAGCAGGTCGGACCTGGAGGAAGGCGGCGTCAACACCCTTTTCCTCGCGGTCGGCTTCCTCGAATGGAAGATGACCGAACGCGACACGAAGACCTATCTCGCGCCCATCCTCCTGATCCCCGTTCAGCTGAAACGCAAGTCCATCGCCGAGGGATTCCGCATCGCCCGCCTCGACGAAGACACCCTGATAAACGAAACGCTGCTGGAACTCCTCCGCAGCCAATTCCAGATGACCGTGCCCGGCGTCTTCCCGCTCCCGACCGACGACTCCGGCGTCGACGTCGCCCGCGTCATGCAGATCTTCCGCCAGACGCTGAAGGACATGAAAGGCTGGGAAGTCCGCGAGGAAGCCCGCATCGGCCTTTTCTCCTTCGGCAAGTTCATCATGTGGAACGACATGACGGTGCGGCAGGACGACCTCAGGAAAAACCCGCTCGTGAACCATCTCATCGGGGGTGGCGGACTCTTCGACGACGGGATCGAAGTCTTCCCGCCCGAGGAAATCGCGCAGCATCTCGACCTGAAGAGCCTCTGCTGCCCCATGAGCGCGGACTCGTCCCAGCTGACCGCGGTCGTCTATTCCGGCATGGGCAAGAGCTTCGTCCTGCACGGACCGCCCGGCACGGGCAAATCCCAGACCATCACGAACATCATCGCGCACAATCTCTCGCTCGGCCGCCGCGTGCTCTTCGTCTCCGAAAAGAAGGCCGCGCTTGATGTGGTCCACAACCGCCTCACGAAAATCGGCCTGAAGCCCTTCTGCCTCGAACTCCACTCCAACAAGGCAGGCAAGGCCGACGTTCTGAAGCAGTTCGACGAGGCGATCCGGGTGCCGGAATCCGCGGCGCCCGCCGAATGGGAAAAAGTCGTGACCGACATGGAGCGGACCCGCGACGAACTGAACGTCTACGTCCGCGAACTTCACAAGGTCTTCCCGAACGGACTTTCCGCCTACGACTGCTTCTCCCGGACGCTTCCGCTGACCGAGGCGCCCGATCAGGGACTCGCGCCGGAGATCGACTTCCTGACGCAGACCCGCGAAGACCGCGAAGCCGCCGAAGGCATCGTCTCCGACCTCGTCATCGCATTCCGCGGCATTACGGCCGAGGCGCTGGATGCGCATCGCGCCCTCGATCCCGTCCCGTGGTCGCCCGTTCTGGAAAACATCATCCTGAAGGACGCACGCACGCTGCTCTCCGCGGCGGAGCTCCTGCAGCAGCGTTTCGCGGAGCTTGCGCCGCTCCTCGACATGCCGCCGCACTCCGCGAACATCCCGGCCATCGAGAAGACCGCCGAACTCGCCGCGCTCCTTCCGTCCGCAGCGAACATTCCCGCCGGGCTTGTCCGCGCCGACTTCGCCGATTCCGTCAAGTTCCTGAAGACTTACCTCGAAAACGAACGCCGCCTCGCCGAACTGGGAAACAAGCTGGGCGCATACCGGCTCGACCTCTTCCCGCAGTACGATTTCCCCGGCATCGCCAGGCGCATACATGCGAACGCGCGGGCGTTCTTCCTGGTGCGCATCGCGAAAAACAACGCCTTGCTGAAGGAACTGGCGGGACTGAAAAAAGCGGGCGGCACGAAGCTCGGCTTGCACGAGTTGAGAGTGCTCCTCCCGGAAGCCGACGAGTACAACAGGCTGTTGCGTGAGATGGAGCCCGACCGCAGACGGGCGGAAGGGCTTCTCTGGGCGTACTGGAACGCCGGAAGCCCGGACCTGGACGCCATCGATGCCATGCTGGCGAATGCGGAGAAGATCATGACCGTCGCCTCGGCGTTTGCCGGAAACGACGCGCTGTTTGAAAAACTCCGTTCGCTTCTGCCCGAGGCGAAAAAGCAGTTCGCCGCCGGTTCCGATTCCTGCATGAAGATCCAGGCGCTTTCGGACGCCGTCTCCGGATTCCGGGCCGCACGGGACGCTTTTGCAGCACACTCCGCCGCGGTCGCCGTGCAGGAAGACCTGAACATGCTTCATGACAGCGTGCGGGGCGTGATCGACCACATCTCCGACCTGCGGGCCGCACTCCGCTACTTCGGACTGAAGAAGGACGCCGCGGACCACGGCTTCGCGAAACTCGCCGCCGCGCTCGAAGACGGCAGGATCGCGCCGGACGGGTTCACGGCTTTCTGCGACGACGTTTGCGCCTCGGCCATGCTCAGCCGGATCCTGACCGGATCCCCGGTCCTCTGCCAATTCGACGGCGCCACGCACAACGACCGCATCCGCAAGTTCTCCGAACTGGACGACCAATACACTGCCCTTTCCCGGAAGATCGTCTTCGCAAAACTCGCCGCCGCGCTGCCGCGCCGCCGTTCGGGCCCCTGCCCCGAAGGCACGGAACTCGGCCTGCTGAAACGCGAATGCGAAAAACGCGCCCGACAGAAACCTGTCCGTCAGCTTCTGGAGCAGATCCCGACGCTCGCTCCGATCCTGAAGCCGTGCTTCCTGATGAGCCCGCTCTCCGTGGCTCAGTACCTCCCGCCCGACACCGCGCCGTTCGACCTCATCGTGTTCGACGAAGCCTCCCAGATCCCCGTCTGGGACGCCATCGGCGTCATCGCCCGCGGCAAACAGCTGATCGTGGTCGGCGACCCGAAGCAGATGCCCCCGACCAACTTCTTCCAGAAACAGGACGCGGACGATGCGGACGACGTGCCCGAGGAAACCGACGACCTCGAAAGCATCCTCGACGAGTGCATTGCCGCCGGGGTCCATCCGACCTACTTGAACTGGCATTACCGCAGCCGCCACGAATCCCTGATCGCATTCAGCAACCATTATTACTACGAAGACCGGCTGTTCACCTTCCCCGCCGCCAGCGCATCCGACCGCCTCGGCATCCGCTTCGAGTTCGTCCCGGACGGCGTCTACGACCGCAAATCCTCCCGCACCAACGAAAAGGAGGCCGCCGCCATCGTCAGCTATGTCTTCGCGCGGCTGGAGGAATCCGCCGGCAGGAAGCGCAGCATCGGCATTGTGACGTTCAGCCAGGCGCAGAAGGATCTCATCGAAGACATGCTCGAACGCGAACGCGGCCGGCATCCGAAGCTGGAACCGTATTTCAGCGACCGGAACCCGGAACCGCCCTTCGTGAAGAACCTCGAAAACGTGCAGGGCGACGAACGCGACGTCATCCTCTTCTCCATCGGCTATGCCCCGGACGCCTCGGGCAAATTCGCCATGAATTTCGGCCCCCTGAACCGGCAGGGCGGCGAACGCCGTTTGAACGTGGCGATCACCCGCGCGAAGGAACAGGTCGTGGTGTTCTCCAGCATCCACGCCGCGCAAATCGACCTCACGCGCACCGGGGCAGTCGGCGCGGCCCACCTCAAATTCTTCCTCGACTACGCGGAAAAGGGCATCCAGATCCAGCACAGGACCGCGGAGAGCGCGGCCGCGGGCGGACTGGCCGAGACCATCGCCGCGTTTCTCTCCGAAAACGGCTACGGGACCGAACGCAATTTCGGCAGCTCCGAGTACCGGATCGACCTTGCCGTCCGCAATCCCGACCGCCCGGATGACTTCCTCCTCGCGATCGAATGCGACGGTTCCTCCTATGCCGCCCAGCGCACCGTGCGCGACCGCGAACATCTGCGTCCGTCCGTGCTTCAATCGCTCGGCTGGCACACCTGCCGCGCGTGGAGCGTGGACTGGGCGTTCGCACGCAAGCACGCGGAGGAAGACCTGCTCCGCTGTCTCGAAGAATGCAAAAACGCACCGCCCGAACCGGAACCCGCGCCCGAGCCGGAACCGACGGAGCCCGAAACCGACGACGAACCGTCCCGCGCCCCGGACGACGAAGCCGGAAACGGAGGGCCGAAGGACAACGCCGCACCCGCCGCGCCTCAGCCCCCGCAGCATCGACGCGAATATGTCTGCTGGCGGAATCTCTCGCCCCTCAATCCCGATTCCTTTCATGCGCCGGAGACCCGACCGCTGATCCGCAGGCAGATCGCGGAGATCATCCGGACCGAGGGCCCGATTTACGAGAGTCTGCTCAAAAAACGCGTCACGAAAGCCTGGGGCTTCGCACGCGCCGGGGGCAATATCGCCGCCGTCCTGAAGGAATGCCTCCCCGCCGGAACCGCGACGACATCCAACGCGGACGAAACGGTCTTCTGGCCGGACGGGATAGACCCCGCCAAGTACGCCGATTACCGTGTCGGCGCGGACAGGGAAAGCAGACGGGCCATTGACGAGATCCCGCCCGAGGAGCTCGCAAACGCCATGTACGAGGTTCTCGTCGACTTCGCCTCCTGCGAACAGGACGTCCTGTACCGCGAGACGATCCGCCTCTTCGGGCTCAACACGCTCACGGCAAAGGCACGTCAGTATCTCGGGTTCGCGTTCGACGTCCTTCGGAATTCCGGACGCGTCTGAACCCGGACGGGGAGATTTCGAACCCCGCGGGGACACAGCCGGACTCGCACGGCCGCAGATCCGGGCGACCGGCCGGGCATCCTTTTCCGCCTCCCGGATCCCGCATCCCGGCGTTTCTCCGCGGTTCCGCATCCGTTTTTGAGGTTTTATTCCCGAATCCGGTTGAAAAGCCGCGAAATGATGCTATTATAATATCTCATCCACAATTCAAAAACCAAACGGGCCGTGCTGTTTCCCGCGATGCTCCGGCATCCGGGACGCATGTTCGCGGACGATCTTCTGAAATCATGGTCAAAAACATCCTCTGCATTGGCGCCGGCTACGTCGGCGGCCCCACCATGGCGGTCATCGCCGACAAGTGCCACGACATCAACGTCACCGTGGTCGACATCAACGCCGCGCGCATCGCCGCGTGGAACTCGGACGAGCTGCCCGTCTTCGAGCCGGGACTGCGCGACGTCGTGATGCGCCGCCGCGGCAAAAACCTCTTCTACTCCACGGACATCCCGACGGCCATCAAACAGGCCGACCTCATCTTCGTGAGCGTGAATACGCCGACCAAGACGTTCGGCGAAGGCGCGGGACGCGCCGCCGACCTTCAGTATCTGGAGAAGACCGCCCGAAGCATCATCGAACATGCGGACAGCGACAAGATCATCGTCGAAAAGAGCACGCTGCCCATCCGCACGGCCCAGGCGCTTGCCCGTGTGCTCAGTTCCAACGAAAAAGGCATCCGCTTCCAGATCCTCTCCAACCCGGAATTTCTCGCCGAAGGCACCGCCATCGACGACCTCCAGCACCCGGACCGCGTGCTCATCGGCGGCCTCAACGACACCCCCGAGGCAAAGGCCGCGATGGAAGAGCTCATTTCCATCTACGCGCATTGGGTTCCCCGTGAAAAAATCATCACGACCTCGCTCTGGTCCAGCGAGCTTTCCAAACTCGTCGCCAACGCGTTCCTCGCGCAGCGCATCTCGTCCATCAACAGCATCTCCGCCCTCTGCGAACGCACCGGCGCAAACGTCGACGAGGTAGCTTATGCGGTCGGTCGCGACACGCGCATCGGGGCGAAATTCCTGAAGGCCGGCATCGGGTTCGGCGGATCCTGCTTCAAAAAGGACATCCTGAACCTCGTTTACCTCTGCGATTTCTACGGCATCCCGGAAGTCGCCCGCTACTGGGAACAGGTCGTGGCGATCAACGATTTCCAGGCCGCGCGGTTCGTCCGCACCATGCTCGGCGCGATGTTCAATACGGTCGCCGACAAAAAGATCGCGGTCTTCGGTTTCGCGTTCAAATCCGACACCAGCGACACGCGCGAATCCCCCGCCATCACGATCTGCACGCGTCTGCTGAACGAACAGGCACACGTCGCCATACACGACCCGAAAGCGCTTGAAAATGCGAAGAAGGATCTCGAAGACGCGCCCGCGAACCGCATCGCATACTGCGCCGACCCGTACGAGGCTGCGGACGGCGCCCATGCGCTCGTTTTCCTGACCGACTGGAAGTGTTTCCGCGAGCTTGATTTCGGGCGCATCTACCGATCCATGCGCCATCCGGCGTTCATCTTCGACGGACGCAATTTCCTCGACCACAAAGCTCTTTTCTCGCTCGGCTACCACGTCTACCCGATCGGACGCCCCGGCATGAGCCATTTTGAACAGAAGGACTGACCGCCCCATGATCATCCGTGAAAAGGCATACCCCCGCGCCGCGCTCATCGGAAACCCCTCCGACGGCTACTTCGGCAAGACGATCGCGTTTGTGTTCCGAAACTACTGCGCCGAGGTCACGCTCTACGAGTCGCCCAGCCTCGAAATCCTGCCGTCCGTGCTCGACTACAACACCTACGAGAACATGGCCGACCTCACAAGCAGCATCACGAAGTTCGGCTACTACGGCGGCATCCGGCTGCTGAAAGCCTGCGTGAAGACGTTCTACACCTACTGCATGAAGGAGCACATCGCCCTCAGCTGCGACAACTTCACGCTGCGCTATCAGTCGGACATCCCGAACCGACTCGGCATGGCAGGGTCGTCCGCCATCATCACCGCCACCATGCGCGCCATGATCCGCTTTTTCCGGATTGAGATCCCGAAGCCGGTCCTCGCGAACCTGGTGCTGTCCGTCGAGCTCGACGAACTCGGCATCAAGGCAGGACTTCAGGACCGCGTGGCGCAGGTCTATGAAACCCCCGTCTACATGGATTTCAACAAGGATCACATGGAGAAGTTCGGCTACGGCATCTACGAACCGATCGGAATCCCGGACGACCTGCCACTCTACATCGCCTACCGCACCGACCTCGCCGAAGGTTCCGAAATCCTGCACAGCCGCCTCGCGCTTGACTATGAGGCGGGCGTGCCGGAGGTCCATGCCGCCGTCCGCGAATGGGCGGCTTTGACCGATCAGGTCCGCGACGCGCTCGCCGCGCACCGCTACGACCTCCTGCCCGCGCTGCTTGACCGTAATTTCGACCTGCGCTGCGAGGTCTGCGGTTCCTCCGTGAGCGAGAAGAACCGCCGCATGGTGCAGATCGCCCGACAGTTCGGCGCATCCGCGAAATTCACCGGTTCCGGCGGCGCCATCATCGGCACCTACCGGGAAGACACATTCGATGACATGCGCCGGGAACTGAAAAAGTATGGCGTCGAGGTCATAAAACCTGAAATCGTACGGTAGGATCGTTGTCCTGTTTTTAACAAACCGACGGATAGGAGTCTCACATGAAAATACTTGTCACGGGAACAGCCGGTTTTATCGGGTTTCACACGTTTCTGGCGCTGCGTGCGGCCGGGCATGACGTTCTGGGCATCGACAATCTCAACTCCTACAATGACGTCCGGCTGAAGCTGGCGCGCCTCAGAGTGAGCGGATTCGACATTGACGAGATCCTGCTGGACCAGATCATTGAAAGTTCGCAGGGCGGCCGCTTCACGAAGATCGATATCGCCGACCGCGACGAGTTTCAGAGAATCTTTGCCAACGAAAAGTTCGATGTCGTCTGCCACCTCGCCGCCCAGCCGGGCGTGCGCTACAGCCTCGAGAACCCGTATGCCTACATCGACTCCAACATCGTGGCGTTCCTGAACGTGCTGGAATGCTGCCGCCATTACGATGTCCCGCATCTCGTCTATGCCTCAAGTTCGAGCGTGTACGGCAACACAAAGCAGGTGCCGTTTACAACCGACGATCCCGTAAACGAGCCGATCAGCCTGTACGCCGCGACCAAAAAGAGCGACGAGCTGATGGCGTACTGCTACGGACACCTTTACCGTTTCTCCACGACCGGCCTGCGTTTCTTCACCGTCTACGGCCCGTGGGGGCGCGTCGATATGGCCATGTTCAAATTCACCAAGGCCATCCTGGAGGGGAAACCCATCGACGTATACAACCACGGCAACCTCTCCCGCGATTTCACCTACATCGACGACATCGTCGAGGGCGTCAAACGCATTGTCACAAAGCCCCCGGAAAATCCCGAGTACAGGCTCTACAACATCGGGCACGGAAGCCCCGTCCAACTGCTCGACTTCATCCACGCCATTGAGAAAGTCACCGGAAAGAAAGCCATCCTGAACATGAAGGAAATGCAGAAGGGCGACGTCGTGACGACCTGGGCCGACACAACAGCGCTGGAACGGGATTTCGGCTACTGCCCGAAAGTCGGCATTGAGGAAGGCGTCGAACAATTCGTGAAGTGGTATCGCGATTTCTACGGCTGCTGATGACCGCCGGGCGCGCGTCCGGCCCGGCGGCATTGCTCTCCCGGAATCGCGGGGCAATTCAGCCTGCCGGATCTGTCTTTTCCGGGAAGAGCCCCTGCCTCGCGGATCCGGATGCTTTATGCCTTTCCGCCCGACGACCGCAGCAGATTGAAGACCCCCTGGACGATTGATTTCGCGGTCCCGGGGAAGATTACGCAGAACACGATCAGCACGTTCAGGACGACGTACACCCAGAAGACAAACATGTACGACATCTTGCGCCATTTGTGGTGGTATTTTCTCTGCGCGTACAGCGCCCCGGGCCAGCCGCAGATCAGCTCCCAGAAGTGAAGATAGAACTCGGGAATGCGCCTGCGGTGCTGTTCCGCCAGCCTCTTGTCCTCCCGGTAGAACCACACGGCGAACATGCTGTTGAGCTGGAAAGCGATGAGGATCGCGGCAAGCTGCGGGACGTATGTCAGGAAGCCTTCCTGAGCAGTGATGACGCCATAATGCAGCCACAGCCAGACGCCCAGCGGCGGGACCACGCCGAGCGGCCAGAAACATGCGATCCAGCCGACCAGGGACAATCTTTCCCTCGGCTCGCGCGCCTGTCCGGAAGACCTTTCCTTCCTGACGGGTTCCGAGGCCTTCTTTTCTTCCTTCGGCGCGTTTTCGGCGGCAGTGTTCTTTTCGTCCTTAACGTTCACGTTTTCCGGGGTGGTTTTGTCGTTTTCCAAGGTCCTGTCCTCCGTCACTTCGTCTCATGTTAATTGTGTTGTCCGGGATAAATATACAGGTCTCCGGTTCAAAAGTCAAGGAAAAAAGCCCGGAACGATGCGTTTTCTTTTCCACCGTTTTTTTTCCCGGGGCATTCCGAGGAGAAAAAAGGCCGGCCCGTTTCCGGGACCGGCCTGTGGCCAAACAACTAACATTGATCCGTCATCGGATCGAGGCAACGCCGTCCGCAAGGGTCCGCACGAACGCCGCGGCTTTTTCGACGCTTTCGCCGAGCGCCTTCACGAATCCGGAACCGGAGATCACGCCGTCGGCATGGCGGGCGGCCTCGGCGGCCGTCTCCGCATCCGCGATGCCGAACCCGGAGGCGACGGGGAGAGAAGTCACGGACTTCACGGCGGCGATAAGCTGCGGATATTCGGGCGGAAGTCCATGCCGCGCTCCGGTCACGCCCGCGACGTTGATGTAGTACACGAATCCGCTCATGCCTTCCACGATCTTCCGGGTGCGGTCGAGCGGGGTCAAAGGCGACACCAGCGGGATCATGTGCAGGCCGTTGGCGCGGCAGGGCGCGAGCAGTTCGTCGCGTTCCTCCAGCGGCAGGTCGACCGGCAGGACGCCGTCCACGCCGATGCGGGCAAGTTCGGAGCAAAGCGCGTCGTACCCGCAGTGCAGCATCGGGTTCATGTAGCTGAAAAGGATGATGCCGACGTTCGGGAACTTCGCGCGGATGCGTCCGGCGAGCGCGAGGACATCGTGGATGCTGTAGCCGGAGTCGGCGATCCGCTGGGAGGCGGCGGCGATGACGGGGCCGTCGGCCATCGGGTCGGAGAACGGCACGCCGAGTTCGATGATGTCCGCGCCGTTCTCGATCGCGGCGAAGATGCCTTTTTCGCTCGTTTCCGGGTCGGGATAGCCCGCGGTCGTGAAGACGACGAGCGGCTTTTTCGAAGTGAAGATATCAGAAAGTCTGTCCATGATTCACCTTGTAGGTTCTGATGTTGTCCATGTCCTTGTCGCCGCGGCCGGAGAGGTTCACGACGATGATGCCGCCGCGGCCGATCTCCGCGGCGTCCTTCACAGCCTGCGCCACGGCGTGGGAGCTTTCGAGCGCGGGGATGATGCCCTCCAGACGGCAGAGCAAGTCGAACGCCGCCACGGCTTCCTCGTCGGTCACCACGGTGTAGCGGGCGCGTTTCGTGTCCGCGAGGTGGCAATGCTCCGGGCCGACGCCGGAGTAGTCCAGCCCGGCGGAGACCGAATGCGTATCGAGCATCTGTCCGTTTTCGTCTTGAAGGAAGTAAGCCTTCATGCCGTGCAGGATGCCCACGCGGCCGCCGTTGATGCTTGCGGCGTGCTTGCCCGATTCGATGCCGAGCCCGCCCGCTTCCGCACCGACCAGCCTGACCGACGGGTCGTCGAGGAATCCGGCGAACATCCCGATGGCGTTGCTGCCGCCGCCGACGCAGGCGACGACCTCGTCCGGGAGCCGTCCGCAGCGATCGAGGCACTGTTTCCGCGTCTCGCGGCCGATGACCGACTGAAAATCCTTCACGATCATCGGGTACGGGTACGGGCCGGCCGCCGTGCCGATCAGATAGAACGTTTCCCTGCTCGTGGCGGTCCACTCGCGCAAAGCGGCGTTCATAGCATCCTTGAGCGTGCGGGAGCCTTCCTTGATGGAGCGCACCTTCGCGCCCAGCGCGTGCATGCGCTCCACGTTCGGAGACTGCCGCGCCACGTCCACTTCGCCCATGAAGACTTCGCACTCCATGCCGAAAAGCGCGGCGACGGTCGCGGTGGCCACGCCGTGCATTCCGGCTCCGGTCTCCGCAATCAGGCGTTTCTTGCCCATGCGGCGGGCGAGCAGCGCCTGCCCGATGGTATTGTTGATCTTATGGGCGCCGGTGTGGTTCAGGTCTTCGCGCTTGAGGTAAATGTCGGCCCCGCCGCAATGCGCCGTAAGGCGTTTGGCGAAATACAGCGGGGATTCGCGCCCCACGTAGTTGCGCATCAGGTCGTCGAGCTCCGCCTGGAACGCGGGGTCCTGTTTTGCGTCGAAATAGGCGGCCTCCAGCTCGCGGAGCGCCCCGGTCAGGGTCTCGGCGACATACTGGCCGCCGTAGATGCCGTAATGGGTGTTCATATATGGATCCTTTCAACAAGAGTTTGGATTAATTGACTGTCTTTGACGCCCGGCGCGGACTCCACACCGCTGGAAACGTCGATCCCTGCGGGCCGCACCTGCGCGACCGCCTCCCGGACGTTCTCCGGCGTGATGCCCCCGGCGAGCATGATCTTGCGCTTTCGGGCGAGTCTTTCCGCGAGGTCCCAGCGGCAAACGCGTCCCGAGCCGCCGCCCGAATCCGCCACGGCCATCGCGCAGGGGAAATCCTCCGCTTCGGCAAGGACGGCTTCCGTGTTCAGATTGAATGCCTTCCAGACTTCCGCCCCGGTCACGGATTCCGCGTACTCAGGCGATTCGCGCCCGTGGAGCTGAACGACGTCCGGCCGGAACTCCGCGATTAGGGCGGCGAGCTCGTCGAGCGGCATATCGCGCACCACGAAGACTTTCCGGCACGGCGAGGCGGCCATCAGCGCAGGGATGCGTCCGCGCGGGACGAAACGGGGCGTGCCGGGCACAAGGACCATGCCCGCGTAATCCGCGCCCGCCCGGGCCGCGGCCGCCATGTCTTCCGACCGCGTGATGCCGCAGAGTTTCAGGATCATGCCAGAAGCTCCTTCAGTTTGGCTCCGGGGTCGGCGGCCCGCATCAGCGTCTCGCCGATCAGGAATCCCGATGCGCCGGCCTCATGCAGCATGCGGATGTCCTCCGCGGTGCGGACGGCGCTTTCGGCGACAACGGGCATGCCGCTGTTTTTGAGTTTCGCGATCAGGGCTGCGGAAGACTCCAGCGAAGTGGAGAAAGTCTTCAGGTCGCGGGCGTTCACTCCGGCCAGGTCGGCGGTTGCGGCAAGTTCGAGTTCGGCTTCCGTGTGAGCTTCGCCGAGCACGTCGAGCCCGGTTTCGTGCGCGAAATCCAGCAGACGCCGGAACTCGTCCGCTTTCAGCATCGCCGCGATCAGCAGCACGGCCGAAGCGCCGCAGACTTTCGCCTCGAGGATCTGGTAGGGGTCGAAGATGAAATCTTTCCTCAGGAGCG
>Ga0310696_10003625_pt1 | contig 19199 bp, 18 predicted proteins | sample AusTroGonzalo_MG_4_FD_203885 | JGI IMG/M metagenome (GOLD analysis project Ga0310696, IMG submission 203885) | Bovine rumen microbial communities from tropical cattle in Woodstock, Queensland, Australia - Gonzalo_02 (v2) (version 2) | ecosystem: Host-associated > Mammals > Digestive system >... | reverse complement strand
CTCTCATCACTCTGTCGTCAAATACGTTTTCACCGAACATTTCCGGTACAGATCTCGTTTCCATAAATATATTCCTCCTTTAAATTTAAGACTTGATTACTCTACGTCCTGCAAAGCAGCGTAGTTTTCTTCTCCGGTACGGATCTTAACGACCTTGCCTACGTTGTAAACGAAGATCTTACCGTCACCGATGTGTCCTGTATAAAGAACTTCTTTTGCCTTTTCGATAACCTTATCTACAGGGATCTTGGATACGACAACTTCAACCTTGATCTTAGGAAGGAGCGTAGCGTCAACCTCGACACCTCTGTACTTCTCACCAGCACCCTTCTGGATGCCGCAGCCCATGACCTGGGTAACTGTCATACCGGTTACACCGAGATCGTTCATAGCCTTTCTGAGCTTGTCATAACGTGAAAGCTTAGCGATGATAACAACCTTATGCATACCTGTATCGAGTTCGGGAGCAACTGCAACCTTGATTGCTGCATTCTTCTGAGCCTCAGAAGCTTCAGCATATTCAGGTGTACCAAGGTCTGTATTCTCGTTTTCTTCCATCATTGCGCCTGAAACGTCCATGAGTGAGAAACCGGAATAAGCGCTTGCGAGACCATGCTCTGTAACGTCAAGACCTGTGAGCTCTTCTTCCTCAGAAGCTCTGAGACCGAAGATAGCCTTGATGATAAGGAATGTAACTGTGATAGTAATTGCTGTCCAAGCTGCTGTAGCGAGCATACCTAATGTCTGGATTCCGAGGAGCTTGAAGCCGCCGCCATAGAACAAACCAACCATCTCATTGCCTGCTGCATCAGCGATTCCGTAAGCAGGAGCTGTGTTTGTAGCGAAAAGACCTACTGCGATCGTTCCCCAGATACCATTGAACATATGAACTGCAACTGCACCGACAGGGTCGTCAACTCTTAATACGTTATCAAGGAACCATACGCCGAATACTACGAGTACGCCGGAGACTGCACCGATGATCGTTGCGCCGAGAGCGTCTGTTACATCGCAGGGAGCTGTGATTGCTACGAGTCCTGCGAGGGATGCGTTAAGACACATAGAAACGTCGGGCTTACCATACTTGATCCATGTGAAGATCATGCAGACAACTGTTGCGATCGCAGGAGCGATTGTTGTTGTTACGAATACGGATCCGAGCTGCTCCATATCTGTGCAGGCAGCACCGTTGAATCCATACCAGCCGAGCCAGAGGATGAATACGCCCAAAGCGCCCATCGGAATGTTGTGGCCGGGGAAAGCGTTAACCTTAGTGATCTTACCCTTCTTGTCCTTAACGAACTTACCGATACGGGGTCCGAGGATTGCGGCACCGATCAATGCTGAGATACCACCTACCATGTGGATGCAGTTAGAACCTGCGAAATCGTGGAATCCCATTGCTGCGAGCCAGCCGCCGCCCCATGTCCAGTGAGCTTCAATAGGATAGATGACTGCTGAGATAACTGCTGAATAAACGCAATAAGATAAGAATCTTGTTCTCTCTGCCATAGCTCCGGAAACGATCGTAGCTGTTGTGGCACAGAATACGAGGTTGAATACGAAGTTTGACCAGTCAAATGATGCATAGTTTGTGAATATATCAATGTTCGGTTTTCCCATGAATCCCATGAGCATATCTTCACCGAGGAATAAACCGAATCCGATTGCTATAAATACTACTGTTCCGATGCAGAAGTCCATGAGGTTCTTCATGATAATATTACCTGCGTTCTTTGCTCTCGCAAATCCGCACTCTACCATTGCGAATCCTGCCTGCATCCAGAAGACCAATGCCGCGCCGATCAAAAACCAGACGCCGAAGACCTTCTCGTCAATCAAGCTGCTAATTAAATTAGTGTCCATAAACTCTCCTCCTTCAAAAAATATCCAAAAAGTATCGTTATTATTTATCAATGCTTTTTGGCTATCGTTTTTGATTTCAAGAGCAATTGTAGCAATAACCCGAAAACAAATAAAATACGAATAGTTTAAGCACAATGATACCTTATGGGTATAGTTTGATATTTGCCTGAAACCCCAAAAACCTAAACCCCCATTGTTTTAAGCATTTTCAGGCAAAACAATGGTTTTGGAACGCCCGAAGCCTTTACAATAATCAAATAAACTTAAGTAAGAACGCGCGTTCCGCAGTCAAAAAACGATAATAAATAATTACTTAAAATGCTTCTCCGAGAAGTCAAACCAGATCGTTCTGGAATCTTGACAGGTGCTCATACGGAAGGATCAATCTTCCTCTGTATAATCCGCAGCCGTCATTGATCAGAGTATTATCAACAGCACCGAACATGTTGACATCTACTTTGCTTAAGTCTAACTTCTGAAGCATCATTCCGCGTTCATATGCATTATCAAAGAATGAGTTCTCACCATAGGGAATAGCCTCGCGACGAGCACGGTCTTTTTCCTGTCTTTTCTCATAGCCCAGATGATTTGCAGGACCGATCTCGGCATTATCATCCATTGTCTTAGTCCTGATCTGAACTTCGATGTTGCTCCTTGAAGTGTTATCAAAAAAAGCGATGTGCAAAGAGCGGTAATCAAACGACTTGGGCGTGGAAATATAGTCGCGGTAGTATTGTCTGTACTGCTCCTTTATCCTGTCACTCTGATGGTCAAGACCGGATATCTCGGGCTCAAATCCGCGCTCTTCCAAAAAGCCGGGAAGCGCATTTGCGATCTCGTATATGTATTTGATCTCACTTGCTTCCCTGTTCTCACCGGGATCAAGATGACACTTGGGAAGTGAAATAACTATTCTATATGCAATAAGATCTTTGATACGCCTTAATTGATCCTTGATCTCAGACTCTGAAGGATACTTCCCGGTGCTGCAGTAGTATTCATATATATACTCAACTATATTACCGTTGATCTTCTCTTCCAAGCGTATCAGAGACTTGATCCTTCCCTTGAAAGTAAACGCAAGATGCGGATACTTCTCGGTCATGTACTTATAGAATTCCCGAATCGTCTGTGACTGCAAAGTCAGGAATTCATTGTGTTCTAAGAGTCCAATCATCTGAACCAGACAATTACAGTGTGCAAGATCAACACCATTGTTATCTCTGATCGCGCTTTTCTTAAGATCGTTGGAATAACTGTGCAAGATCTTAACTACCGTGTCACCGTTATATAAATAATCATTAAGGGATATCATGTGAATTACTCCGTCAAAAACCCCCAAAGTCTTTGTCCAACTTCGGGGGTTCACTTTACTACTTTTAAATCAATGGGGTGTAACCCATTAAAAACTTATCAATGGCTGCCGCGCAGTGCCTTCCTTCAGTGATGGCCCACACTACAAGCGATTGACCTCTGTGCATGTCTCCTGCCGTAAACACCTTTGGAACTGATGTCTGATACTGATCGGGTTCCGTCTTAACTGTTCCTCTTTGCGTAAGCTCTACTTTGCTCTCCTTGGCAATGTAGTCTTCAGCTCCGACAAATCCTGCAGCGATTATCAGAAGATCGCACTTAATAAGTTGTTCGGTTCCTTCAACTTCAACCAGCTGTCTGTTCTCAAACTTGACTTGTACCGTCTTAATCTGAGTCAGCTTGCCCTTTTGCATAATGAGTTCTTTTACTGTCGTCTCGTATATGCGCGGATCATGACCGAACACCTTGATTGCCTCTTGTTGTCCGTAGTCTGTTTTCTCGACCTTGGGCCACTCAGGCCAAGGGTTATTCTGCTGTCGTTCCTTCGGGGGCTGAGCCATCATCTCAAGCTGAGTTATAGCCTTGCATCCCTGCCTTATGCATGTTCCTACGCAGTCGTTTCCGGTATCACCGCCGCCTACTACGACAACGTTCTTGTCCTTGGCGCTGATCGTCCACTTTCCGGCTTTGCCTGACAGGAGGTCCTTTGTAGCGGACTTAAGGAAATCTACTGCTAAGTACATATCCTTACATTCGTCTGCACCCTTTGCATTTATCGTTCTGGCTTTCTTCGAGCCGCAGCAAAGAGCGACCGCGTCGAACTCATTTACGATCTCATCGAAGGCAGCGCCGTTGCCGACATCTACGCCTGTCTTGAATACGACACCTTCTGCCTCCATCAGTTCTCTTCTTCTTACGATGACGCTCTTATCGAGCTTCATGTTCGGAATACCATACATCAGAAGTCCGCCGATCTGGTCTTCGCGCTCGAAAACAGTAACCTCATGGCCTCTGTGATTGAGTTGGTCTGCAACTGCAAGACCTGCAGGACCTGCGCCGATAACAGCGACCTTCTTGCCCGACCTGGTCTTCGGGATCCTGGGCTTCATGTAGCCCATCTCAAAGCCCTTCTCGATGAGGAACAGCTCGTTATCGTGAATCGTGACTGCTCCTGAGTTGATTCCGTTTATGCATGCTTTCTCGCAGAGTGCGGGGCATACTCTTCCCGTGAACTCCGGGAAATTAGATGTTTTCAAAAGTCTTGATAAAGCGTGCTCGTAATGTCCTTTGTAGATCTCGTCATTCCACTCGGGGATAACGTTGTGTAAGGGACATCCCGTTACCATGCCTTTAAGACATATAGCCGACTGACACATCGGTACGCCGCAGTCCATGCATCTTGATGCCTGGCAGCGTCTTTCTTCTTCATTAAGGTGGTTGTGGAATTCCTCAAAACCTGTGATCCTTGCTTCTTCGTTTACCCAAGAATCTTCTTTTCTGTCAAATTCCAAAAATCCTGTTGACTTACCCATAAGATCCTCCCGATAAATTAAGCGCCGACCTTAGTGCTTTCTTTGAAAGCTTCGTAAACCGCCTGCTCGTGTTGGATGCCTTGTTCTTCGTACTTGGCGATCAACATCAGCATGTGACGATAATCTGTCGGTATGATCTTCTTGAAGCTTGAAACCTTGTTATCAAAGTCTTGAAGGATTGCCTTCGCCTTGGAAGATCCTGTAGCCTGCTCATAATCTTCGAGGATTTGCTTGAGCTCGTTCTTGTCTGCATCTTCGGTAACTTCACTCATCTCTACCAGAGCCTTGTTGATCTTTGTATAGAGTGTGTGATGTTCATCCAAGATGTATGCGATACCACCGCTCATACCTGCTGCAAAGTTCTTTCCGACTTCACCCAGGATGACTGCTCTGCCGCCTGTCATGTACTCGAGTCCGTGATCGCCTACGCCTTCGCATACGCCTGTAGCTCCGGAGTTTCTGATCATGAATCTCTCACCTGCGACACCGCATACATAAGCGGTACCGTTTGTTGCACCATAGAGTGCAACGTTGCCGATGATAACGTTATTGGAAGCCTCAAAGCCTGAGTTCTCATAAGGCTTGATGATGAGCTTACCGCCGGAAAGGCCCTTGCCGAATCCGTCGTTTGCGTCGCCTGTGAGCTTGATCGTAAGACCCTTCGGGATGAACGCGCCGAAGCTCTGTCCGCCGCCGCCCGTAAGCTCAACAATAACACTGTCATCTGCAAGATCTGTTCCGAATTTCTCGGTGATCTCAGAACCTAAGATAGTTCCAACCGCTCTGTCGGTACTCGATACCTCAACGTTATCGATCTTGATCGAACCTTTCTTGAGGCCTTTCGCGAGCTGCGGGAGGAATACTCTCTCATCGATCGTCTTTTCGAGTTCGAAGTCAAATACTTGCTCCGGTTCGAAGTGACGGACTTCGGAATCCGCATATGACGGATCGATGATCGTTGCGAGAGAAACCATCTCAGCCCTCTTTGTTATCTGCTTATCTTTTACTTTGAGGAGATCGGATCTTCCGACCATCTCGTCAACTGTTCTAAATCCGAGCTGTGCCATGATCTCTCTCATCTCTTCAGCGATGAAGAGCATGAAGTTCATAACGTGCTCCGGCTTACCCTTAAATCTCTTTCTTAATTCTTCGTTTTGGCATGCGATACCGAACGGGCATGTATCCTTGTTGCAGACTCTCATCATCATGCATCCCATGGATACCAGCGGTGCAGTAGCAAAACCGAATTCTTCTGCACCAAGGAGTGCAGCGATGGCAACGTCTCTTCCGCTCATCAACTTACCGTCGGTTTCAACTGCTACTCTTCCGCGAAGGCCGCTCTCGATCAGCGCATGATGAGTCTCTGCAAGACCTAATTCCCAAGGCAGACCTGCGTTGTGAATAGAGCTTGCCGGAGCAGCTCCCGTACCGCCGTCATATCCTGAGATAAGGATTACCTGTGCGCCTGCTTTTGCAACGCCGCAAGCAATCGTTCCTACACCTGCTTCAGATACAAGTTTTACGGAGATTCTTGCTTTTCTGTTTGCATTCTTAAGATCATAAATGAGCTGAGCCAGATCTTCGATCGAATAGATATCGTGATGAGGCGGAGGTGAGATCAATGCAACACCCGGCGTTGAATATCTTCTCTCAGCGATCCAGGGATAAACCTTCTTTCCGGGGAGGTGTCCGCCTTCACCCGGCTTAGCACCCTGTGCCATCTTGATCTGAATCTCTTCAGCGCTGTTCAGGTATTCGCTTGTAACGCCGAATCTGCCTGATGCGACCTGCTTGATCTTGGAGTTCTTCTCTGTGCCGAATCTCTCGGGTGACTCACCGCCCTCACCTGTATTGGACTTACCGCCCAAACGGTTCATTGCGATAGCCATGCACTCGTGAGCTTCCTTGGAGATAGAACCGTAAGACATAGCACCTGTCTTAAATCTCTTTACGATCTCACTTGCAGGTTCAACCTCGTCGAGCGGGATTGACTTGCCTGTATCTTTGAACGCGAGCAGACCTCTTAATGTATGAGGCTTCTCGTTATCTACGATTGCCGTATACTCCTTGAAGAGCTCGTAAGAACCTTCTCTTACTGCCTTCTGGAGAGCAACGATAGTCTTGGGATTATAGAGGTGATCTTCCTTGTCGTTGCCGCTTCTTAAACCGTGGAAGCCTGTGCTTGCCAGAGTTGTATCATTCTCAAGACCCATGGGATCGAATGCTCTGTCGTGTCTGTAGAGGATACCCTCGGAGATTTCTTCCAATCCGATTCCTCCGACACGGCTTACGATTCCAGTGAAGTACTTATCTACTACGTCTGAGCAGATTCCGACTGCCTCGAAAATCTTCGCGGACTGATAAGACTGCAGTGTGGAGATGCCCATTTTCGCAGATGTCTTAACGATACCATGCAGGATTGCGTAGTTATAATCGTCGATTGCAGTGTGGTAATCCTTATCGAGGATTCCCTTATCGATCATCTCAGCGATGCACTCATGTGCAAGGTAAGGATTGATGGCACGTGCACCAAAACCTAAGAGAGTTGCCATCTGATGGACATCACGGGGCTCGCCGCTCTCGATGATGAGAGAAACGGCTGTTCTCTTTCTGGTCTGTACGAGGTGCTGCTCAACTGCAGAAACTGCGAGCAATGAAGGGATTGCAACGTGATTCTCATCGATGCCTCTGTCTGAGAGGATGATGATGTTTGCACCCTTGCTGCATGTTCTGTCGACAGTGATCAGGAGCTGGTCCAATGCCTTCTCGAGTGATGTGTTTTTATAGTAAAGAATAGATACTGTAGCACTCTTGAATCCGGGCTGATCCAAAGACTTGATCTTAACAAGGTCAACGCCTGTGAGGATAGGATTATTTACTTCGAGCACTCTGCAGTTATCGCTCTTGGCTTCCAAGAGGTTACCGTCAGAACCGATATAAACTGTTGTATCCGTAACGATCTCTTCTCTGATGGAGTCGATCGGCGGGTTTGTAACCTGTGCGAAGAGCTGCTTGAAGAATGAGAACAGGAGCTGATGCTTCTCGGACAAAACTGCAAGAGGAATATCAGTACCCATGGAAGCCGTTGCTTCGACTTTGTTCATAGCCATAGGCAGGATCTCATTCTTAACGTCTTCATATGTATAACCGAAGACCTTATAGAGCTTGTCTCTCATCTCCTGTGTGTGAACCGGGATCTTCTTGTTAGGGATCTTGAGTTCAGATAAATGCAGGAGATTCAGTGCGAGCCACTCACCATAAGGGTGCTTCTCGGAATATAACTTCTTGCACTCTTCGTCAGAAATCAACTCACCCTTCTCCGTATCGATAAGGAGGATACGTCCGGGCTGTAATCTGGACTTCTTAACGATATGCTCGGGCTCGATATCAAGAACACCAACCTCAGAAGAGAGGATAAGTCTGTTATCGTCTGTGATGTAATATCTTGAAGGTCTTAAACCGTTACGGTCTAACGTTGCGCCTGCGATAACACCGTCTGTGAAAAGGATTGCTGCAGGTCCGTCCCAGGGTTCCATCATGGTTGCATAGTAATGATAGAAATCCTTCTTCTCCTGTTCCATGTAAGAGTCATTCTTCCAAGGCTCAGGGATCATCATCATGACTGCCAGAGGAAGCGGGATTCCGTTCATCATGAAGAACTCTAACGTATTGTCGAGCATAGCAGAGTCAGAACCTGTCTTGTGAATGATCGGGAAGATCTTATCGACGTCCTTATCAAGTGAAGGGCTGTACAATGTCTCTTCACGTGCGAGCATTCTGTCGAAGTTACCTCTGATAGTGTTGATCTCTCCGTTATGAGCGATCATACGGTAAGGATGAGCTCTCTCCCATGAAGGTGTTGTATTAGTAGAGAATCTGGAGTGAACCATAGCGATAGCCGTCTCATAGTTCTTGCTCTGGAGATCCTTATAGAACTTACGGAGCTGTCCGACTAAGAACATTCCTTTATATACGATAGTTCTTGAAGATAATGAAGTAATATATGTCTCATCTGTACTTTGCTCGAATTCTCTTCTTGCAACATAGAGCATACGGTCGAATGCAAGACCCCTCTCGCAATCAGCAGGTCTTTCAACGAAGCATTGCATGATGACAGGCATTGCGTCTCTTGCAACCTTACCTAAGATATCGGGATTTGTAGGAACTTCTCTCCAGCCGATAACATTAAGGCCGTTCTTCTCAGAGATAACCTTGAACATACGCATTGCGAGTGTTCTCTTCTTAGTATCCTGAGGAAGGAAGAACATGCCGATACCATAATCGCCTTCGTCCTTAACTTCGATGTCTGCTTCCTTAGCAGCCTTCTTGAAGAACTTGTGTGATATCTGAACGAGGATACCGACGCCGTCGCCTACCTCACCGGTAGCGTCCTTACCAGCTCTGTGCTCGAGCTTCTCAACGATCGACAATGCGTCATCAAGAGTACGGTATTCTTTTTTACCATCGATATTTACTACTAAACCGATTCCGCAAGCGTCGTGTTCTTCTTGCATTGCTTTGTAGCATTCATTAACGTATTTCTTCTCGTAAGGTCTCATATGCTCCTCCACCTCCCGGCAACGCTATCTTTCATCCACCAATGATTTAATGCCGAGTTTTGAAATCATACGCAAAATGTATTGATATTTATTTTCAATGCGTATAAACTATCGTTGTACGATTTCAAGGCATATTCTATCGTTATGGCCGCAAGAAATAAAATACAAATAGTATTCGAATTACCATACCTTTGAGGTATGATAGAAAACCCGGAGGTTAGCTATATGGATCTACGCCAAATTCGTTATTTTTTAACGGTTGCAGAAGAACGTAATATCACACGCGCAGCAGAGCGTCTGCACTTATCACAGCCCCCGCTCTCAAGAGCTCTGATGGATCTTGAAGAAGAATTAGGATGTACTCTCATCATCAGAGGTAAGCGCCACGTAACTCTGACACCCGAAGGTCTGGCACTGAAGCGAAGAGGCGAACAGATCCTGGCCCTTGCCGATATCGCGAAAACAGAGATAACAGATGTTAAGAAGGGACTTAGCGGAACTTTATATCTTGGACACGTTGACAGTAACGGTCCGTCGCTTGCCGCTGAATGGATCTCCAGTTTTAAAAAAGAATATCCTAACGTTACTTATAACTTATGGTGCGGCACCGTGGACGACCTCACATACAGAATGAAGTCCGGCCTTCTGGAGCTTGCCATTACTATGACTCCTCTTAACACTGAGCAGTTAGACGGCATCACCGTATACAGTGACACATGGGCTGCGATCATTCCGGGATCACACCCTCTCGCCAAGAGTAAGAAACAGGTAGTTACTTTAAAAGATATAGTAGATACAGATCTTATTATCTCTTCGAGACATTCCAGAGAAGAAGAGATCCGTAGCTGGTTTGAAAAGTACACAGGCCAGGAGCCGCGCTTCATCGTTAAGACAGCGCACTCGTCAAACGCATCCAAGCTCGTTGACCAGAATATTGGTATCGCCATATTCCCTGCTTCAGTCGCAAAGAACATCTCCGCAGACAGCAACGTTGTGGTTAAGACTATTAAGCCCGAAGTAAATGTCGATTATGTTCTGTCATGGGATAAGGAGAAGATGCCGAGCGCTCTCGCATCCAAGTTTATTGAACACGTAAGGAATCTCTATTCCTGATATCAGTATTCGGTGCGGACCGATTCCAAACCGTATATCTCTTTGAACATCTTCTCATCAGCAGAAGACCTGATTACCATAACCTCAGTAAAGTGGCCGTCCTTCTTATTCTTGAAGCCGGCCACTTTTTCACCTGTGCAGATGGAACTTCTGATAACGGCATACTGAGTATCGGGATCGAATTTGATCTCGTCTTTTAACGACTTATCGTTATCTTTTCCAAAATGCATCGAACCAAACTTAGGTAACCGCATACTATTCCTCATTCAAAGCTTCACTTAACGAGAACGGAACGCCTCTCGGACCTCTTATAGCATAGATACCGTACTCATCACCTAAAATATTAAAAGTAAACTTATCCCTATCATAACGCTTCAAAAGCTCGATCTTCATAAGCGCTCTTATTGACAGATTCTTATCCTGATAATCGTATGGAATATCCGTCTCCAAGACTTTGCACTTATAAAGGATCGCTGACACGGGAGCAGCAACATACATATAGATGGTATCCCCTTTGATTATGCCCGCGCCCTGCTTCCAGTCGATTATGTCGTCTGCAGCAAAAGCAGCTTCAACGTCATAGAACTTCGGATTTGCGGGGATTATCCATTCCTTGCTCTCACGGACCTGCTTCTTGCGGCGCTTGGATGCCGTGGCATTGTAACTGATGTCGATAAGTGATTTAACATTACCTTCGGGAACCGTTCCGTCGAGAAGCACCGTTATCCAGTGAAGCTTATTCATGTGATAAGCGGGCATAATGCCTTCTTCATTTACGATCACATCGCGCATGATGATGTCGTCAATCTTAAGGTTGATGACATCAACAATCCCGTTACCTTCAAGACCCAGCTTATCCCTGCCGACTGTCATTATCAGCGCGAACCACTTCTTGTTATCCCCGTGACGGTAGACAGCATGTTCGTTATACTTCGGCCACGGGAATTCCGGCTCCACACCATATTGATCCTTGATGTAATCGTTTATCTTTTCGCGCATAAGAAATAACCCTTTATACTTCAAAACTCTCAGTCTTCAGATCGCAATAGTGTCTGCCGGACTTCGCCGTAAACTTCAACACGCAATAGTCAGGATCAGTCACGCCCTGTTTATAGAATACTGTATCTCCCTTTTTCCAGATCATGTCTTTGGTCTTCTGATCTGTCAGGACTTCCATGGTTCCTGTAAGCATGACACCTTCGTAGCGGAATAGTCCTTTGTGATAGAAATAGATGCTTGCATTCGGATTGTTCAGATACTGCTTAACACGCATCGAAGAAGTATTGGTTGAGAAATAGAATTCACTTAGACCCTCTTGTTTCCGAGGCTTAAGCATAGCCTTAACATTAGGTGTTCCGTTCTCATCAACCGAACATACAAAGCTGACCTTCTGCTTCTTTATGAAACTGATTATTCTATCCTTATCCATCTTGAACTTATTCTCACTTTGCGTTTATGTCAGATACAGATCCGCAATGTCATTCTATCACTTAAGTTCTTCTCTTCTGAACTTAACATATGACAATGCGATAACAGCTGCAATAGCGACTACGGAAGCTGCAAGAGCTGTAGCAATATTGCTGTTGCTTGAATCAGCGAGAACGAACATAGTCTGTCCTACAGGCGTAAATCTTACGAACTTCTCTGCCCAATCAAAGTTAAGAAGGAGCTGTGCTGCAAGATTTGCGACAAGCAGCAGTCCGAGATTAAGGCCGATCGCTCCGCCCAAGTGTTTTACGATCATTGATGAGAAGAAACATGTTGCTGCATAAGCTACTTCAACGAGAATAAAGACAGCGGTTCTTGCGATTATCTCTCTGCCAAATGTTCCTTCGATACCGGTGATTCCGCATGTTGCAAAAGCAATTACGGAGCTTACGGCAATAGATACGAGGCTGAAGATTGCAACTGAAACCGAATAAGACAGGAATTTTGCCAAAAGGATATGGAATCTGCTGTTTCCGGCCATTACAGCCGACTGGATCTTGCGGCCTTCGAATGCACCTGTTACGTGTATTCCTGCGAAAACTCCTATCAGAAAGATCAGGAAAGCGTTTAAGTTATTAAGCCCTTCGAGGAATGCATTATATCCTGTTAATTCACTCGCAAAAAGGATCGTCAAAAACAAAAGCAGCGAAGGAAGAGCGACAAGGGATGCTCCTATAATCCAGAATGATTTTGAAGTAAATGTCTGCTTCATTTCCCATTTTAATAAGTTACCCATCATGCGCTCCTCCCCAAAAGTTCAATATAGTATTCTTCCAATGTTCTCTCGTGCTTAGCCAAATGTGTTACAAGAATCTTATTCTCATACATAAGCTTAGCGACATATGTGGTATCAACGCTTCCGAAGATCCTTATAGAACCTTCATCTTTATCCACCGTGCTGATACCGCTGTTTGCCAGGACAGTGAGCGCCCTATCGTTATGTTCTGTTTCCATTATGATGTGAGTTGTGCACAGATCATCCAATTCATTACGTGACAAAGTAGATATTATCCTGCCGTGCGAGATGATGATGTAATCAGTTGCAAGCTGGTATAGTTCTGCCAAAATGTGAGATGAGATTACGATAGTGATACCGTCATCTCTGCAAAGCGATTGGAGGAGTTCTCTGACACCTACCATTCCCATCGGATCAAGACCGTTAACAGGTTCATCGAGTATCAGGAGCTCAGGGTTGTTAATGAGAGCTATTGCGATTCCGAGTCTTTGCTTCATACCGAGCGAGAAGTCTTTTACCTTCTTGCTTTTAACGTCACCAAGTCCGACTCTTGTTAATATCTTATCGATCTTGCTGCTGTCTTTATTTCCGTACAGGAGCTGCTGTGAGAGCAGATTATCTCTTGCTGATTTGTTCTGCTCTAATATAGGGCGTTCTACCAGGCATCCCATTTTCTTGCGCGATTCGGCAAGGCCTTTTGCATCTGACTTGCCAAAGAGTTCTATAGCGCCTTTATCAATTGGGCTTAATCCCGTTATTGCCCTGATTGCCGTAGTCTTGCCGGCTCCGTTCTCTCCGATGAAGCCGTAGATCTTACCTCTCTCAATCTCAAAAGACACATCATCAAGCACGGTTTTCGCGCCATAGGTCTTAGTGAGATTATTGATTCTCAAAATGGTATCACTCATTCCAAATTATCCTCCCGTTGTGGTATGAGTACATCATAAAACTCGTACCTTAACGGAAAGATATCTGAACATTAACTTAACATTAAGATTTTATTCCTAACGCTTCTTCAACCAATTCGACCGTTTGCTCAATGGTCCTGTATTCATCGCGGTGGATCACATTAAATCCTGAATACAAAAGTTCATCGTAAGATTCCTGAGAGCAGATCAGTTCGAGGCCCTGTCTGTAATTCTCCAATGCCTTCTCAGGATCGGGCTCTTCCAACATCAGTTTATAAAGGAACTGTTTCTCAGGATCGGGCCTGTCGAAGAATCTGCGGATACTGATATCTGGATCAGACAGCAAAACGATCGTGTGATTCTCGGGTGCGATCTTACGTAATTTTTCAATGCTGATATTGGTATCAACAAATACCGGTTTGCCCTGGCTGCAGATATCAGGCAGCATCCTAAGTTCCAATATCTCGCATTCTCCCTTCACGCCGTCTATCCAGTCCTTATATTCCTGCGGTGTCCTTCTAATAAAATCGTGCCAGTCTACTAAGTCTCTGGTATATGTCAGACACGGAAACTCAGAAGGGTCAAGCTCGCCAGGATAATTGTCGTGGTAATTCTCCTCGCATGCTATACCGTTATGCTTTTTGGCAAGTTCCTTGACCATCGTTGATTTGCCGGCATAAGAAGTGCCTATTACAAAATATGCGTTATCAAAAAATAAATCATCCATATTATTTACCGAAGTAAAACTTCTCCCCCGACCCGGTTTTTCCCGATAATTATATCATTCACCGGAATCGGAGGATGTCTTATCAGCAGGCATGGTTCAGTTCTGCTTTTTTACTGCATATTTGCGATAGAGAACAATGCATAATCCCAGAGCAGCTGCTAATACAGCCGTCGTCACAATGCTTGCCTCGATTCCGTAAGCACCGCCGTTAATGACGTTGGAACCTGCAGATTTCATATCAAACACTGCTGCAACAATCTCATCTTTTCCGCTTAAGTTCAGACCGAGAATATTGAAAAGAATATAGTTCCATACAGAATGGAAACCGCATGCTGCCCAGAGGCTCCTGAAGCGGAGTGTAAGGATCGAGAAGATCAGGCTAATCAGAACAAGATTGATAATGGCAACTGAAGTTATAGCAATGTCGCTTGTATCCATGTTCTGGACATGAACGACAGTAAACAACAGCGCACTAACGCCAACAGCAACGGGTACGGAAGCATTTCTTGCCAGAAGCTGCTGAACGACGCCTCTGCAAAGCACCTCTTCCATAGCGCCCTGCAGTATGAAGGCAGGGATCATGAGGAACACCATGCCAAGGTTGATGTTAGAGAAAACGCCGTTAAACTGAATAGCTCCCGTAAGAACAACAGGGATAACGCACGCCATGACAAGAACTGCACCGACTGCCATGCCGATAAAGTAAGTTCCGAAGTTCTTCGTAACACCTAATTCGGATATATTCTTTTTCTGGAACAGTTTCCATAACAGGAAAACTATTCCTATCATGAAGGCATAACCGAAGTAAGTTATCAGCGTGATAGTATCGGCATCAAACATGTCGCCCTGCAACGGATTCTTGCCGCAGGCAAAATGCACTCCAATGGCAATTGCTTCTCCTGCAAGTTCAGACATAAACTTGAATGCATAAAAGATAATGATCACCTTAATGACATACAGAAACTTAGGCATATCGGTCCTGCTGTTGAACGGACTTATATTCTTGATGAAATTAATAATCTTGCTCATGTTATTCTCCTTTTTCCGAGCGCACTAATATAGAAGTCTTCTTTTAAGACTTTCTCAGAACTCAAATTGTTATTGAATCAATCAGGCCGGGAAGCCGTTAACGATAAAAAAGATGATCATTGTAAGCAGATCGATAGCGACAACGGCACCGAGCACGATCAAGGCTATCTTGATAAACATCTTCGCGCGTTTGCCGTTTTTCTCGGTAAGGATCTTCTGATCCACAACGTCAGCCATAGTCTTGTGATAATCTGTCTTGACCGGTTCGATACCCTTAAGAAGATAATCTGTGGTTACTTCAAAAAGGTCGCTCATTATGATGACCTTCTCAAGATCAGGGGTTGCCTGCTCACTCTCCCACTTAGAAACAGCCTGACGGGATACTCCGACAGCGTCTGCCAGTTCTTCCTGGGACATGCCTTTTGTTTTTCTAAGGCTCTGAATTCTATCAGCAATTGTCATTCGTCTCACCTCCAAGGTTTGCTGGCTTGAGGTTAGCAAAATCTGCCTTTACAAAACCACCAACCAGACCTTGAACTTTGTCAACCGGCGGTTGCAAACCCCTGTTTTTAAGCATTTTCGAGCATATTATATCAGGAACTTAGTTCATACGAGGATGTCGGAGGCGATTCCTGTGCGTATCTTCATGCACCAGCAAGCCCACACCCATTAAGTAAAGAATGATCATTAAAACAGCAATTACTATCCCGATAACACCCAGCGCCCTGCCCTTATGGCCTTTATTGACTGAAGTAATAACGCCCCTGATCGCTAAGATGAGACCGGCGATCGTAAGAACTATCGCAAGGACGATCATACTACTTAGGAAAAAGGATCTGTTATGATGGTTTCCAAACAGCCTGACAGAACCATGAACAAAGTACAGGCCAAGACCTGCTACAAGAGCTATGACTGACAGGACTGACATAATGCATCCGGTCAAACATAAGGGACTGATCTTCTTTTTCTCGTTCATGTTACTATTCCTCTTAAGACATTATAGTCGGAAATCTTTTTGAAGAACTAGTCTTTAGGAATGTTCTTGAAAAAGTTTATGGTAAACGGTATGCATACTATGCTGGTAATGACATCAGCTACCGCCTGTGCGATCTGGATTCCCGTAAGCCCCCAGACAATACTGAAGACTATAAGGATCGGAATAAAAACAAGTCCGTTTCTAAGCGACGACAGAAATGTCGCGTTGAATCTGTAACCGATACTCTGGAACAGCATGTTGTTGCACACCTGGAACGGAACAAGGATAAGCGCCAGACACTGAGCGTGAAGTGCGATCGTACCTATCGCTATGACTTCCGGATCATCTCTGAAGACCTGTATGCAGGAACCGGCGTTAAAGAAAACTGCCATCGATGCGATGCCAAGCAATACCGTTCCGAAGTTCAACGTAAAGAAAAAGCCCTGACGCACACGCGAATACTTCTTCGCACCGAAGTTAAATCCTGCGATCGGCTGGAATCCCTGACCGATACCGAGCACGGCACTGAAGATAAACATTGAGACTCTGTTTGCAATTGCCATGGCAGCAATGGCTGCGTCTCCGTATGCACCTGCAGCATTATTGAGGATCATTGTGGATATGCTTGCAAGACCCTGTCTTGCAAGGCTGGGAAGTCCGACCGTAATAATATTGCCAAGTGTTGAAGCATTGAACTTAACATTTTTGATCGACAATGAAGTCTGTGTCTTCTTCAGGATGAACATCGTAAGAAGGAGTATCCAGGAGACATACTGCGAGATCGCAGTTGCAAGTCCGGCACCTAAAATGCCCATGTTCATTTTCTGCATGAAAAGCATATCTAAGAATATGTTAAGGATACCGCCCGAAGTAAGACCGATCATGGCAAAGAAAGCACGGCCTTCATACCTTAGGATGTTGTTCATTACACAGCTTGATACCAATGCGGGAGCGGCGCAGAGAATGCAGATCGCATATGTTCTGGCAAAGGGAAGTATTGTAGGCGTACTTCCGAGAAGCACCATCAACGGTGTCAGGAAAATGCTTCCGAATATCAGGAAGAAAAAGCCCGCTATCAACGCTGAATAAAAGCCTGTAGCCGCGAAAGTTTTGGCACTCTCAACATCTTTTTCACCGAGCTTTCTGCTTATGATGCTGCCGCTGCCGTGACCGAACATGAAGCCTACTGCCTGAAGGATCGCCATAAGGCCGAGAACAACACCTGTGGCACCGCTTGCAGACGTACTGATCTGTCCGACAAAATATGAGTCCGCCATGTTGTAAATGGTTGTGACGAACATGCTTATCATGGTCGGTATGCCAAGCTTCAGGATCAAGCGCGGCACCGGTTCCTGGGTCATCATCTCATATTGTGTTTTGTATTTCTTCATTGCGAATTCACGAACCGCTTTCCGCGATGAGGTCATTGATATAGCTGCGGTATCTTTCAACGTGATGTTTCATGGCAAGATCGGAATTCGTATAATCGATGAAGCCCTTTACGTCGACCCACTTATAATCAGTAGTCTCGCCTTCCTGGAGCACAACGGAATCTTTATCGCAATTAACTACAACAAGATAAGAATAGTAAATAGTGTGACTAAATTCGCTGATAGTCTTATTGACGAATTCAAGGTTTTCAGAACGGATTCCCGTCTCTTCAAAAAGCTCTCTTATCGCACAATCTTCAGGACCTTCGCCTTGCTGTGCAGCGCCGCCAGCTCCGGGTTCCCAGAAACCGGGACAGATATCCTTATCAGGATGTCTCTTTGTCAAAAGATATGTGCCGTCAGTATGCTTAACAAGAATGTCGCATACCAAATGATATCGTCCTTCCGGGAGAGCATTATTCTTTCCGCGCTTTCTCTCCCAGACTTCACCGGTCATATTACCGTCTCTGTCATACAGATCCCAAAGTTCCATAAGTTTTATTCCGCTCAATCACGAATTTATCCGTGAGGCTCACCCACAGACAGAGACATTTTAGCACAAATTCATTTAGCGGATTATAAACCAGACACAGAACGGAAATAATGTCACAAAAGCGGAATCTTAACTGAGAATTTTATAGAGTTGGTCAGGTGATGCACAGATATATGTGGCAAGGCCGGCAGTATCTCGCTCACTCTTCTTGTTGAGCCACGCAGACTTTATTCCGGCATTGTTCGCACCGATAACATCGGTCTCATAAACATCACCGACAAAGATAATATCTTCACGCTTTTCTGAAGGATTGTCTTCCAGTGCTCTCCTTATCGCAAGTTCAAAGAATTCTTTGCAGGGTTTTATTCTTCCGAAATCTGCACTGGACCAAAGCACATTAAAGCACTTCCCTATTCCGAATCTGTTAAGTATCTCCAGGAGAGTTTCGCTGCGGAAACCGCTGTTGGATAACACATACATAGGAATATTCTTTTCGCTGCATTCCTTAAGAAAAATCTCAATTGACGGATCTAATTCAAAGTCATTACAGAGCATCAGAAAATCAGCTTCTTCCGCAACACTCATGGAAATCTTATCGCCGCCGAACCTCCGAGCATAAAGAGGCAGTTCTTCTTTTACAAAAGGATACTCAATACCTTCAGCGTGCTTAGACAGGAGCACCTGGAATAATTCCTCACCGTAAGCTTTCATGTCCTCAAACGGGCATTTGTCCTGATAATGGTTTTCCCAGAACAATTTAAGACCACGGTTAAAATCAATGCTCTTGCTGTTAAGGAGAGTCTCGAAATAATCAAAGATAAGGATCATGTAATTTCTTCCGTTCAGCGATACTGAAATACTAACAGTTTACCGCGTTCCAAACTGTCAAAGGTCACACCACCCTTTTGCTGATAATACGGGCTGTATACTTTCTCAAAATGTATTCCCTGAAGATCCTTCTCGACATATGTGAATCCGTAGTCCTCGATCTCAGCTATCAGCTTCTTATATGTGTATTTGCTTTTCTT
>Ga0310696_10003622_pt1 | contig 19206 bp, 17 predicted proteins | sample AusTroGonzalo_MG_4_FD_203885 | JGI IMG/M metagenome (GOLD analysis project Ga0310696, IMG submission 203885) | Bovine rumen microbial communities from tropical cattle in Woodstock, Queensland, Australia - Gonzalo_02 (v2) (version 2) | ecosystem: Host-associated > Mammals > Digestive system >... | reverse complement strand
TGGTATTGCGTCATAGCAACAAACCTTAGCAGCAGTAATACCAGAATTTAATGCATCAAGTTGTGTTTGCGTTAAAGCAGTCTCATTAACTGTGTATTGGTATTCCCAACCACTATTGTATATATATCTTGTTGTTGCATCACAATAACACTCATCATCCAATACTATTGTGTAATCGTTTCTTGTTGGAGTTCTTTGTACACCACCAGAATAATATGTAGTAGCATTAGCAAGTTCAGCATAGCAAGCCCATTGGTCTCACTGTGCATTCTTAGTTATGTAATAAGCTGTTACACTGTTGATACTATCATTTACATAGCAACATGTAGCATAATCACATCCATTTGCTAGCTGGCAGTTGTCTGTTGGTATTGCTTGTGCTACATTATATACTTGTGCCTCAGTAGCTATTGCAGTACAACAGTTTACTGCTGCGGCACATTTGCTAGGAACTACTGGACTCGTACCAAATGTCTTAGTTCAGTTTATAGTCTGATTTCAACTCAACTTTACTACTGTATTATCTGCTGCTTTATTTCAGATTTCCACATCCATTGTGTGAAGTTTTGTGTATATAGCATTTTTAGTAGCTGCATGTGTAGTATCTCCATTCCAAGCTCATCAATAGTTTGTATCACTTAATGCTGAAGTATTTAACTTGCAGTCTAATGCTCATTGTAAGTCTGTTTGGTTACAGAGTGTTCATGTGATACATCACCACTCAGAACACCCACCTCATCAGCCTCATCATGCTCACCAACAAAAGCAGTCTTCGTCAACATACACAGGCACGTTTCATGCCTGTGGTGTTCACGTTACTTGTAGCCTACTTGGTTTTACTTTTGTAGCCATATTTGAATTTTAGTTTAATGTAAATTATGCTGTAATATTATTTGCTTTTTGATTTCATGTTCAAGTATCTGATATAGACATTCAAGACATTATATTTGATGTTATAATATTATTATTTGAAGTAATAGATATGGTTCATGTTCAATCAAATTGATTTCAATCCATAATTACATTATTTGTATTAACAGTTATTGAAGTTAATGTATTTCTGAAACGATTTCATGTCATTATTTTTGAACCAGTACTAGAGTAGAATTTTAATGATGTAGCAGATACGTCACAATTATTTGTGTTCTGTCATAATGCATATTGTCAACATTTAATTCTACAGTTAGACCTAATTGAATGTATTTCATTGAATGAAGATGACCCAGCTACATCTTGTGTTCCAAAGTCTAATGTACTATTTGTACAAAATCATAATGTTATTGATGGAGTGTTTTGTAATGTTCAGAATTTAACTTGTGAACTATCAACTCTAGCTAATTCAAACTCATATCCATTACTGTTATACACATTTCAAGATACTGTTAGAGATGTATTATATAATTCTAATTCATAACATCCACCAAGCTCATAAACATCAGCATAACAATTATATAGCTTAGCCTTTCAGTTTCATTCTACTAATTGGATTCTTCATGCAGTACTAGCAAATTTACACTGATTGTAACATCATACATTTCTACATATGCTAATTATTTTAGTTGTCTCTGTCTTGAAATAACATCAGTATAATCATGAGTACACTCTTCATGGTTCTAAGTAGCTAGCATCTTCACTTATAACTTTTGAATAGAATAATGTATGTTGAGTTGCTGTTGGAGTTGCTACATTTGTAGTATAACTAAACGAACAGTTTTTAACTATGAAATTTGTTCATCAATTATCTACATAAAATCTATTATTTGAAGATGTTAATGTAATATTAAATGATATATTCTCCATGTAGAAATCAGCAGCATTACCATATCTCATGTCTATAAGATATCAATTTGCTGCAGTAGCTGTACTTGGGAATGTTATCTGTACACCAGACTCAGATTCTCATACAATATGTAAGAAAGATGCATTATTAGAATATGGGTCTCGTCATGCAGTCTCTGTATAACTTCAGTTCTTAACAAAGATGTTATAGTTACCAGCTGCAATAGCTGCTGATACAGATGTATAATCTCCTCCTCATCCAGCATCTACTACTGCATCAAAAGAAGAGTCTCCTCATCCTCCACCTCATCATGAGATTACTAGGTTTCAGCTTCATAAGATGCTGTTACCATTAATAGTTTTAATGTTTGTTCCACTTACTAATTCTTCTTGCTGTCATGTGTTAGCAAAAGTCTTCATAGTGTTTAGAGTCATTTTACCATTAGCATTGTTATAAGCGTATACTAATTCCTCTCATCATGTAGGATTAGTGTTGGCTGTCAATGCTGAGATTTTTGTGTTTGCCATAGTTTAATAAATAATAAGCTAAAATTAGTCTTCCATAATGAATTTATCGTCACTCTCAGTTAGGACTGCATCACCGTCTTCTAATCAGAGATAACTAGGAATTACTAGATAGATAGTACCATTGTTATAGTATACACTACACAAATCTCCAACGGGGATTGTTCATGTAACAACTATATTTAGTCAACTATCCTTTATTTGTTTACCAGTATTACCATCAAATACAACTATATTTCAGTCTACACTTGATGCTGGTCAGTCTACATCTCATGCTGTAGTTAAGAATCAACTATCATTCACTAGGTCTGATGTCTTTGTTGGCACATCAGCAGATAATGCATAGTCACTCAATGTATTAGATAACTCTGTATCTGTTACATAGTCACTAGCATCGCTTAACTCAGCTACTGTAGTTGGTACTGATAGGTCTATTGTCACATCACTTGTGGCATTAGCTGTGAACGTACCAACATCTGTACCATTCTCTTGAATCTTCAACGTAGCATCTCATATAGTAGGCGTATTGATAAAGTTATTATAATCAAACGCACTACTATTGATATTTGTGGGGTCATATACTGCCTTTACCATATCTCATATTCATCCTCACTGTACAACCGCATGTGCTACCCATATGTAAGCAGACTCATTAGCACCTAGCGATAAGAATGTTATAGTCTCAGTATCTGGGTCATATGTATAGTCTATTCAAAGGAACATTAACGTTCCAGAATCTGTGAATACTAGGAAAGATGTAGATGTTGCGGGACTATTTATAAATGTATATGTAGCACTACCAGCTGTAACATCTTCTCTATACCATGTTACTCATTCAGGTATGTTGATAGTAGCAACTCATCATACATCCGTAACAGTTCATCATCATACAATATTGACTGTATCTGCAATGCTAACCTGCGTAACTCAGTCTTCTTGTACATTGATTCACTTGATTCATTTTATCTCTCAAAACTCTTTTACTGCCATTTATCTGCAGATAACGGATAAAATATCACTAGCTGTTCATGTGACATAAAATACATTCATAGCATGTACATATGTTGAATAATCTAGTGTTAAAGTTTTTCAAGGGAATAGTGGATACTGTTTATCAGCAGAATCTCCAGTATTCTCTGCAATGTAAATAGGCGCTGAATTACTTTCAGATGCCTTAAACATAATTTCTGGTCTCAATCCTCTTCCATAAGCTTCCGTAATTCCAGTAGTATCCAGATTGTCCATAGTCAAATCGTTTACTCATGGATTTACTACCTCTATCTTCATCTCATTACCAGTCATGGTGAACGTTCTTATCATTCTATATTTCTTTTACGAAGTAAATCATATTGCGCTCTTAACTTTAGGAAGTCACACGATAACTTATCATAATCTTGTGTCTTCTTTTTTAATTCCTCTTTCAACTTATCTCTTTCTTCCTTTAGTCATAGTATTCATTTATCTCTCTTATACAACTCTGAATCCTCATACTTAACTATCTTACCTTTCTCATAAATTAACTTATCCGTTAACTCATAGTCTACCTGCTCTACTGCGTCATAACTTAATCAATTAACTATCTCTTTACTTTTCTTTATTATCCCTCAGTTTTTGATGTATACGTATATCATTATATCTCGGTTAGTATAATGGTAAAATCGTACTCCAGTACGGCATGTTCCCCATCCTTAGCCTTGAGATATAAGTGTGGCTCATATTCTCAATGGACTATAGATGTTTGAGGGAAAGAGTATGTCATAGTTCATTGATTAGGTATAACTTCATTCACTACTGTATTAGCAAGATAAGTTCTTCACTTTAATTCATCTTCTGTTATAGGGTCAAATACTGCATTGATGTCTCACTCAGTATCTAGGATACCCTCATATCTTCTAGTAAGGAATCTTCATCCTTTCTCTAGCTTATCATTGATTATCTCTATTCACTTATTTAGTTCCCTTATATCATATTTGAGGTCATCTATCTTTTCTTCTAGTTTAGAAAAGGATGCAAAATTCTTTTCATCTGCATCCTCCTGTTCTTTTGCAAGTGTATTATATCTCTTTATCAAATCATTTAACAGTCAGTAAAACTGCTTTACAACTTCGTTAAGCTTCTCATGTGCCTCTAAATGAGTTTGCGCTCACTCTTCTGGCTTTATCATTCTAATCTTTTCTGTCTCTTTGATTTGTTCCATAGGATTAAATTTCACTTGTAAAATCGTTTCATTTTAGAATTGAACATTACTATCCTCTTCACCGTAATGTTTACGATGTTGTGCTTTGGTCAATATCACTTCAGCCATTCTCATGTAAACATTTAAGTACGTATTCAATATGTAAAATGTCTCCTGACCTTAACGCTATTCTCCTATCCTCCACATCAAATAACTCATCTCAGATATAGAACATGATATTATCAGCTTCAACATCTTGTATTAGTTGTTGTTTTACCGTGTAAGTGTCTCAGTTCCTTTCCATAGGATATCTATCTTCTCACACCTGAACTATGATATCTGGATATAGTAGTTCTATGTTCATTACATAATAGTTTATCTGATAAAATCAAGAGAATTTTAATTGAACTCTAACTCCAATCCCATTCTAAGTCGTCTTCCCATTCCCAATTATCCATATCTCACCAATCTCGTTCCATATCTTCTCACCAATCCCATTCTGATTTACTTTCTCATTTTGTACTACTCTCTAGGTCATCCCATAGCCAGTAGTATACTAGCTTTCAGAAGATTGGTACATATTTAGCAAGGTCTGTAATCTCATTTGCGTCTCTTTTCTCTATGGCTTGTTTAATGTCTTTACCTAAGTCAAAGATAAATGGTTTCATCTTTGATGCAAACAATCACCATAGTCACTGTTGCTTATACAACTTTATGTCATACTCAGACAAATCCCATATCTTCAACCATGAATCCAGTGCGTCACTTCATCAACTCTTCAGTGCTTCATCTATTCACTCATTAATAAATTTCCATAGAAATGTCTCTTCTTTGTCTCATTTGAGGAAATCTCACGCATCTCATATTGCAGCTCAGAACATTGCTAGGAATGATGATACATACATTAGCCACGCTCATGCAGCAACTGTTCACTTAGCTCATCCTCAGTTCTTTTGATATACTTCTTTAGTTCACTGAACCAACCAGTCTATTCTCTTTAATGTGAATGATGATAACGCATAACACAACCTACTCCATGGATGGTTTAGATATGTTACTGGCATTGCAGATGTATAGATTGGTTGTGTACTTCATAATTGATACAACAAGTCTCTTAGTATCTCTATATCTATCTGACCACTTTCATCCATATAGTTACCAGAATCTATCTTCTCCATCATTCTATTTGCAGATTCTGTTCAATACATAGCTTGTAATCTAGTGTAGAGATATTTTCTAGTCTTCTCATTCTTTGCTTGATGCATCATAGATTCCCATGCCGCATTTACAAAGCTAGTCTTTCCTAGTCTATCAAATGTATTGAATAGAGATTTCTTGAATAGCCAGTTAGTAACTCATCATTCTTCTCTAAACATCTCATAAGCATCCTCTAATCATAGTTCATCATATTTGATACCAGCTTTTCAGAAGATTGCTTTTACTATATGTTTTAGTCAACTCTTATCCCTTAGTATAACCATTCATAAATCATCTAACTGATTGATAGCAGATAAGAAGTTTGTAATAGTAGATATATATGTTACATCCTTAATAGCTGTTACCGCCTTTGGTGATGGCTTTTTATTTAGGACTGCCATTATTGATTTCTGCAATTCTGCAACACCATCCTCTTTTATCTGTCACTGCTCAACCAATCTTCAGATTATTGTAGATACTGACTCAGCAGTATTCATGTTTAGTATTTCATTCTCTGTTATGTTAGCATCCTCTCTCATTCCTCATAGGAATAATTGTCTTTGCGTAGCATTAACCATAGTAGTGATATAGTGGTCTAGTGATTCTATTGGACTCTCATAGTAAGCAAAGATTCATTCTCACCAATCACTAAGCTTTCACATCTTTCTCTCCTTTCCGTGCTGAGATGTAGTTCATGGTTGTTTGAATTCCATAGAGATTGCATTTCTTATCTTAGCTTCTTTTTCTTCCTCAGTAAGAGTAATGTCATCCATAATATTCCTTATCTTTATCATGAGTGATGTCTTGTTTACTTTGATATCACTTCCAGATACTCTGTTCATGTAATCAATAAGTCACTCATAATCCTTAACAACTCTAGGGAAATACATATCTGTTCTTGTTAGACTTAATCCTGCATCTTGATATTGTCTTCAGATATCATCTAATACCTCAAACATGTTATTGATATCTTGTTCCTTGAATCCATTTCTAAGTAATACTTCTTTTAGCTTAGCTACTTCATCTTTCTTGTATTGTTCTATATCACCTCACTGTTCAGATGCTAATGCTCAGTAATCTAGCAAAGCCATCTTAACTTCTAATGCTTGTTTTCATTTCAATCCTCATAAAGTCTCCACGAATCACTTAGCCTTTTGTCTATATCTGTAGATGTTAACATCTCTTTGCGTCTCCATTGTAATCAGTCTTCACGCTACTCTAGGAGATATATTATATATTCTTGATATGGCTGGTGTAAAGATATCTTTCACTGATTGTCATAGTTCTCTTTTGAAAGACATAAGTTTATTTTTTCTCTTTCTAATCTTAATTATCTCCTCTTCTTGTGAATAAGACCCCTTAATATTACCTACTCATCAGTTAGCTATATCTCATATACCGTTTTCAATATTACTTCATCATAATTGTGGTATTCAGTTATTTATCTCTCATGGGTTTTGTGGCGGATTAGGGACAACTGTTGTTGTTATTCAATCTATTCACTCCTGCTGTTCTGGTGTAGTCTTTAGCTTCTCTAAATATTCTTTTCATTTAGCTTTAGCCATCTCATAGTTAGACTGTAGATTAGATAGTTGTACATAAGCCTCCATCTCTTCTTTGAGGTCTCATTTCATTCACTCTACAGTTTGCATAATCCATGCATATTCCTCCTCAATCCTATTTAGGATGCCTCTTACATCATTCTCATTTAGGTTATCTTTTTCTGCAAATTCTAAAGATAGCTTGTCAAATACATTGTCATTTATTTTGCGCACTACTTCATTATAGAATCTATTTTCTTCGTCTAGTAGCTTAGCTCAAAGTCTATCTTTAATAAACGATTCAAACTTAGGTACGAGTTTCAAAAACTCTTCTTCAGTCCAATATCGCTTACGTTTAGTAAACGCATCAAATATGTCTTTATCATTCTTATATGCAAAGTATTGTTCTGCATATCTAGCAAGTATTTCTTGTCGGCGATTGTAATAATTAACATCATAATTTCATTTAGTATATGTCTTCCATGAACTATCGTCTTTAATGATAGATGTATATGTAACCTTTCAGTTCTCAAAATATAATGGCAATCATTCTTCTGTAGATAATGCAAAGTCTATAAGGTGCATTAATTCGTGTGCCATAGTAGCTGCAGATTTCATTGGTCATTCTTGTAGTGTGATTGCTACTCACATTTTAGCAAGCTCTGCTCAGAAATCTAATACGTTTATATTTGTTCCAGTCCTGTCTTTTAATTCTTTTACCATTGTCCTAGTAGCTTTCCACGACATTAATCACAAAGCACCAGTATTATACAAGAAATCTTTAATATTGTTAACTACATTCATAGATAAACTCTTGTCGGATATAACCTTATTGAAATCTATTCATAGCGTTGTACTAACTAATGCAAGCATTTGTGTTATATCTTTTAGGTTCTTCTCAGTCAGATTTCATTCTATCTGCTTAAGATTTACATTCTTTAGTCATGGTAGGTGTGCAGACAAATCTCATTCAAGATTAGTTCTGAGGAATTGAGACATATATTTTTCACGTAAATTTCTATCATTACGCTTATTCCATTCTCCATTAGCCTTATCAATATTTATCATATGTTGTACATAATCCCTCGCACTCTTGAAGCTAAGTTTCTTTGTGGCAGTTGACTTTTGTCTTCTTCTTATTTCCTCATTAACATTTCTAAGTATAGATTTAGATGCAGCTAATACTGGGTCTCAATAGTTTTCCTCTTTCAGAATGTCTCACATCTTTGCAATAGTTGTATCATGTAGTTTTTTTAAGTCTTCATCTGATATCTCTTCTAGCAGAGTATTATATGGCATGTTTAATGCACTCGCTAAAGATGTATAGTCATAATCAGTTGATGGTTGCTTAAAAGGTTTTCTCTCTTTAGTCTCTTTATTTTCTTCTATTGTAGTATTTTCTGCGTATGATGCATCTACTGTACTCATAGTCTGCTCAGAAAGATTTTCTCCTCATTCCTCTTTAGGTAATTGTTGATTCTCTTTCTGTGTACTCTCCTCTTTTAGCTCTTGCTCTTTATTATATTCTTCTATATATTGATTTATTTCTTTTGCTGTATTATCCCATTGATTTATTTTCTTATCTATCTGAGTAATCTCATCATTTTTTTCTTTTATTGTCTCTTGTATCTTCGTCTTCGTGTTCTCATCTGTTGTATTCTCTAGTTGATTTTGTAACTCAGATATCTCATTGTATAATTCAGTAGTTCTAGCTTCATACTTTTCAATTCTTTTTTCAGAAAGATTAGCATCATTCTGTTGTGATGTTATCATTGCAGAGAAGAAAGCTTGTTTAGTCTCTTCGTTTATTCATGGTGCTATCTCATCTACTGTCCTAGAAAAGTCATTATATTGTTCTTGTAGGTCTTGATTTTGTTTAATATTAAGCGCAACTCATGGTAACATTATACCGAGTCCCATTGTTTTGGCGGTAAAGTATGTAGTTAATGCCTGCTTAAAACTCATTCATTCTCTCTTAGAACCAAGTGCTATAGCAGTCTCTGTTTGTATAGTATCTTGTGTAACCTCTTCAAATCACTCTCATATACTTCATGCATACCACTTCCTTAATGCATTTAGAATTGGTTGTTTAATATCTTTAATTAGGTTCTTATCTACTACATCAGTAACCTCCTTAGTTAATGTCTTTTTAGTTTGATTCTTTAGTATTGATTTTGTGAATGTGCTACGGATTTTCCTACTCATTCATTTAGCCCATGGCATATCTCATAATGCATCTCAAAATGTTTCAATTAGAGACAACACAAATCATACTCATGTAGACATTCAGAATAACTGGTTATCTGTATATTTAGAAGACAATGCACTGTCTTGTGAAAAATCTTTATATACCTGCGTAGACTGTGATGGTAACCATATAGCAGTATTCGTTAGAAATCATCATCATGTTGCCAGCTGCATTATTATTGCTGGTGTCATGTATCACGCCACTGCTGCTATTTGTTTAGGGTCTTTAATAGTAGCAGATACACTTCATACAACTTCTCATATAGTATCTGATAATTCCTTGTTACCAGTTCTAATCCATAACCAATCACTAACATTGCTTGATAATTGCTGTGCTTTCTCATCTTCTTGATATAGCTTTGAAGCCTCAATATCTATCTCGTTTGAATAAGCATCCCAGAACCATCATTGTTGTTCTTGAAACGCTTTTTTGAATCATCATTTACCTCATAAAGATGTCTCTATAACATCCGCAAGTCATGCTACCCAATATTCAGTATCGTTTATCATTGATTCAAACTTTGCTCAATATGCTTCTACTGGTTCTTTAAATAGACTCCCTACCTTTTGTGTAACCTTTTCTGGAGTCTCTTTGAACCAAGTTGTAAACTGGTCTAGTATTGTTTTATTTACCGCCTCTTCAGCACCTCATCATAGCGTACTAGCAGATGCTATAACGTTTCATGGTACTGGTGATATATCTTCAGCTTTCTTACTTAGTATGTCTGGTGTGGCAGCTTTCTTTAGAGTTGTCTGTGGCTTACTTGATAACAAATCTTTAGCATTTACTGTTGGAGTTTGTACTACCGAACCAGCACCAACTGTAGCTTGTGATACTGGCGTTAAGTCTAGCTTAGGAGTAGTTGTGATTGATTGTACAGATTTAGCAGTAGGTGTAACCTTTGGTGTCTCAGTAACTTTAGGGGTCTCTGTACTTCATGCTTTTGTAGCAGCAGAAGAAGCAGCTATCTGCTTCTGCTTCTCGTTAATATATTGTTGTACAGCTGATTGTATATTAGATTTTAGGTTTGCTACTTTTGCCATTTATATGTTATGTTCAATATAAATTATGATTTATAGTAACTTATTATAGCACTCTTTCATAAATTTCCAAAGTTAATTCACAATTCTTGTGCGAGTTTCTCGGCTTCAGCTTCTCTCTTAGTACTTCATATAGACCATCATGCGTCTTTCATTCTTGTCTTAATCTTCTCTCAATTTTCTTTTATCGTATTTTGGATTCTACTTTTAATTTCATTTTGGAATTTAACTCTTGCAGTAGCTCATAATGCGTTGTATAAGCTTTGGTATTCTGTAGCTGTACATATTTGTGCCATCTTAACAGCAACCTCTTCCTCGTTTAATCCTACAGTGAATCAGTATTTCTTCATACCTGTCTTATCGTAACTTCATGCTACATCTCATCTAATAATAGCAGCCTTTAGCTTCTGCCATTTATCATTGTCTCAACCTCATCATGCTCATCCTCCACCACTTCACTTAGATGCAGCAGCTTGTGCAGCTTGATACTTCTTATATGCAGCATCTGCTGCTGGTTTAAGTTTAGAAGCATTAGCATTCCAGAATTCATCTAGGACTGCCTTTTGTGCAGCACTTCTTTGACTATATTTGAAGTAGTTATTGAACGCACTTCTATCTCTGAATACATATACATCATCTGAGTTGGCAATATCTACTAGGTTATCTGCTATCTCCTGTAATCTTGTAGGGTCTGAAGATTGATAATCGTGTGTGTCTGGTGTCTCACCTAGCTTATAGAATTGTCCAGTATTCTTATCAAAGTATCCAGCATCCTGATATTTAGTTCAGCTTACATATTGGTAATTATTCTTATCGCTTGTACCATCCTCCCCGTATGTTTTGAGTCATTGGTTAATTGCATCAATAAGTGTATCTACTTCTGTTAATTGGTTATCTAGTTTTCCTTGTGCAACTAGGAGACTATTGTTTAGAGTTCTCAACTGTGTTTGTAACTCTTTTGTCTGCTGAGATATGTATGCACTAACTAAATCTTCTGGTGCTTCACTTCATAGCTTAGCTCTAGCACTATCTGCTATAGTCCAGATGTTATCTTGTATCTTGTTTATCTCTCACTCTATGTTTTCTATCTCATCTTTGTTGGCTTGGATTAATGGATTCTGTAACATACTAGCAACTATGGATACATAGGCAGCAGTATCTCATCCTAGTCACTCTATCTTCTTGTATAGGCTTTCGTTGTATTGTTTAATAACACTAGCATTCTTTGCGTACTCATCTGTGAAATTATATTTAGTGTAGTTACTATTAGTCTCAGTCTTTGTTAGTCCATCATATATGCTACTTCATACTGAGTTAATATCATCTACTGCTGTTTGATTTGATAGGATTGATTGAACCTGTGCATATAATGCTGGTGAATAGTTTTTAAGGTCTATCATACTTTGCCCTACTGGATTGATGCTCTTAGAAGAGATGGCACTTGCAATCTGTTCTGGAGTCATACCAGATAGAGATTGATAATCCTTGTATCTGTTATATGCAGCAGTAGCAGCAACTCATGTTCAACCTAATGTTTGACCATTGATTAATTGTGATAGGAAATAGTCTGTATTGTTTACATCGTTGTAGTCTTTTCATTGACTTTGATTCATAGTATAATCATACCAGTTCTTCATAGTTTCCCTTTCTTTATCACTTCTTCATGAATAATCATAGTTGAAGCTCTGTGCAAAAGTATTCCAGTCTGAGAATTTTGTAGGGTCTTGCTGGTATGCTTGATTGAGATTATTAACTATCTCTTCTTGTCTATCTATACTATCATCTCAGTATTTCCATTTACCAAGATTACCTGATGTATTCTGGTCTGTATTTAGAGATGCGTTATAATTGTTTATCCACGTCCTAGCTTCATCACCAACTCTATCATAGATAGTAGATTGCTGCTCTGGAGTGAGTCACTTGTAAGCATCTATAAACTGTTGTTCTGTTGCTGCCATTTAGTTATTAATTATATGTTAAAGAATATATTGTTGGAATTGTATACTCATGTATGTTCACGCATACATTTTAATTGCATCATTAGCCTCTATTTTCATATATACTGAATCTCATTTTTCAAGATATATATTAGGTATTTGTTTTCATCAAGATAATATTTCTGGTAATGATGAATCTTTATAATAATCTCTTGCTATTATTCATGCATCAAATGATGCCACCGTAACCCTAAACCACGTAGCAGAATTTGGTTCAAGCGTCCATCAATATGATAGATTATAATATCAAGTTTCTAATATATCAAATGTATATATATTTGCTAAACGTGTCTTATCTGGTTTGACCGTTGTATAATTCAAAGAAGATATATTACTATCAAAGTCTACATAGTTATCCGTATATCATGGAGATATTATATATGTAGCATCACTATCTAACTTTAGAAGTAATGTATCTTGTGGTTGTGCTTCTATACTTCTACCAGCCTTACCAACTCTTATTACCCAGTTCTCTCTATTGTACAATGTTTTATTGCTTTCAAGCATAGTATCTGCTATGTCTAGGAAAGCTATGTTTGGAATCTCCTGCACAAGTCATGATGTATTCTGCTGTAGGTAACCTCAATTTCTTTCATCTTCAAAATGTTCATCACTAGTTACCCTTTCAAAAGCGGCATCGCTTGTGACTGTTAGATTCTCATTATCTATTTTATCTGTACTTTCTCATGTAGTCATAATATGTTAAGCTATGCTCAAATAAAATAGGAGTCCTAGATGTATTGGTAGTATTAAGGTCAAACCTATATTCTAGTAAGTTCCATGTCTTATTGAATGGACATACCATCAGTTCCTCTAATCAGATTCAGTTACCATTCTCTAATAGAATTAAGTCTGTTCAATTTTCTTTTAACAATACACCCTGAGTTTTTTCTCATGGTGTAGTAGGAACTACTATATCATAACATTCATTAGTATCTTTTAATTCTTTGATTGATAGGAAATCTGATTTGTTATATCAGAATGAACTTCTATCGTATCTGTAACTCAATTCCATACTTGTACCTACTGGCATGTTGTATGTGATTGTAGCTTGGTCGTTTTTCTTAAAGAGACCAGCACATCCTCAATCAAATACTCTACCGATTATGAATCAGCTAGATTGGTACTTAGCAGGATGGAAGCTTAAGTCATAGTGACGCATCTTGTATTTTCAACCAGCATCCTCTATACATACATATAATTCCTCATGAAATCTTATCATGTTAGATATATGCTTTGTCTCTCTGAATTCTACGCATCATCACCACAACCATCAGTTATACTCAGTAAATGTCCATACTCACTCATCTGTTGCTGCAAATACAACTCAATCACTTGCTGTAATATATGGAGTATATGAACTAGTGAATATTTTTTTACCAGCCCACGTTTGAGTCCACCTAATGTCTGTCTTGTTATATCAAGATATCTTCGCAAGCTTCAACTCTCATGGTGCAAACTCAAATATAGCATAGTCTGTTCATTGGTCTGATGTTACTCATCATGCCTGTAGAGATAATCACGCAAAAGATACAGTCTGTATAAGTCCAGTATATTCAACATCAAACGTACCTTTAGCATAATGTATCTTTGTATTTATTCAGTCTGCTGTATATATCTTAAGATAGTTTCATTCCTGAGTTAGTCACCGAACCATATATCATGAATCAAACTCTCTAATCTTTTTCTCTACTCATGATGTATCATATCTCCATACTTGGTTACCTCTTCAAATTAATAAGAATGTATTAGCATAATTCATTAAGCATGATTGTAGTGGAGATAGAAAACTTGCATCAGATGGTGTTACATCAGATATGGTTCAAGAAGAATCTATCTTGTAAATATTCTTATCTAGCGCTATATACATATCATTACCAAACTGTATTCCATGTGGTAAGTGTTGACATGTTGTGTTTAAGTCATACTCAGTATTTCCAGCCATATCACGTATTACTCACTTCTTATCTACAGTATATAGTCAGTTATTATATGTAAAGAAAGAGAACTCATAGTTAAATGTTTTGTTTAAGTCTGTAGCTCATCATGATAAACAAACACCATTCTTCATATCTCTAATGTTAATATTTTCCCCATACTGAAACTGTGCAGCATATCATGTCTGCCTATCCTGTGACGCTCATCTATACCAGCTGTTCTCTAGGTATTGTTTTAGTTTTGGTCATGCCATGGGTTAGTTCATTAATCATCTTAAATTAGGTGTGTGATAAGTTGTTGGTTGGATATATCTATCTGCCATTTCAGCCAACATCTCATTCATAGCTTGATAGTAATCTTGTTTGTACATCTGTACATTTTTAACATCGTTAACTGCTTTAGCATTATCCCAAGTCATTCACATTAGAATAACATGGATATATTGCCGAGGTATTGTTAAATCATTCTCAGTATCTCCAGCTAATACGTCTGGTGTGTTAGCAGCATATCTAATACGCAACCCTCCAGATACATATTTTGTAGGAGTAGGATATAATGTTATCTTATCTTTTCCCTCAAACTTAAAGTATGGTCTCCATGTAGATGCATGAGTTGAGTAAAACTCTAATGGCATTACTACATCACCATCAGGGAATTCATCAGCTTTAACAAACTTTCCATTACCATTATAGTCAATAGATAACTCCAATAGCTTTCTTAGTTCTGGATAATCTACCAACGTGCTTCAACTACTGTCTCATGTTGGTAATGTATATGTAGGTTGGTTAGCTACAAGATTAATATCCATGTATTCATCAAAGTAGTTATCCATGATGAATGTTGCTATCTTTCCCTCTATCTCATGATAGCGTCTGTTGAACCAAACTAATGCTACATTTGCATCTAGGTCTGTTGCATTCCTAGCATTGTCGTTCATCCAGTCTGATATATAGCTTCATATAGTCTTTGCCATTGTATGATGTTTAATGTAAAACGTTCTCTTTTAGGATACGCTTACCCCATATCATAGCAAGCATATCTTAAAAGGGGGTACAACTAAGTACCCCTTTTATACTACCAAGCGTAGCTTAAGCTTGAAGCAGATTCAATTCTAACCAAAGCATCTTGTTGTAAGATGATTGCGTTGAATGCAACTTTAGCTCAAACATATCTTCTTTGTGCTAATGGGTCAGATTTAGAAGCACCATCACCTACCATGTAGCTTCTTAGTCCTTGTAAATCAGCAACTCCATATGCACCTTTTCACATTACGTATGTAGGATATACAGTAACTGTAGAAGCAAATGTTTGGATGAATGGAGAAGATACAACTCTTACGTTGAAGATTTTTCCGATTTCACCCTTTACTAATTGCGCTCTTCCAGATTCAGTATATTTAGACAAATCCATGAATGCTCATGTAGCAGTTCCTGTTTGCAAATCAAATATAATATTTGGATGCATACAAGCGATATATCCATCTCAGAATACAGGTGCAGCTTTAGTTGACAAGAAAGCGTTTGCTTTAGCCAATAGAGTAGCAGTCATAAGGTCAGAAGCAGAAATTGATGCTCTGGCAGATACTGTACCTGGATAAATAACATTTGTTCCTGCAGCAAGAACTCCTTGGATTACTTGGTCTATAATTCTAGCCATGTTCTGTCCGATAACTTTCAATGCGTTAGATACCATAGGAACTGGTGATACATCTTCAAGAATATCTGTAATGATTGCATACATACCATATTGGTTAGCAGTCAAAGATATAGTCGTGAATGTAATAGCAGTATCGTCTGGTGTAACTCATTCAGTTAATGAAGCAGTAGCAGGGCTAACTGTTAATTTGTTACATCTAGTCCAAGCTAATGTGTTGTAACCTGCAGGTCGTGCTGGTTTTTCTCACATATCGTAGAACCTTAAGTTTGGTTCAAAGTTTTCTAACACAGTTCTATCTAACCATGTTTGAAGTAATTGTCCACTAGCGTTGATATTACTTCTACTTGTAATAGTTAAAGCCATTTGTTAAAAGTTGGTTATTAAATTAAAGTAATCCCAACTCTTCTATTTTCTTTCACAATTTATCTAAAGGCATTTTGCTAGCATCCTCCTCTTTCATCTCCTCTTTTCAGTCGTAAGACTTTCAAGGGATTGAGTAGTCTCAGCTTAGCTTGTTCTTAGTTTGTTCATCCAATAGTCTCGTTGGGTCTATCTTGCTTAGCACAAGATATTTAATATCTTCAATGTCTAAGTCTCTATGCGCATTTGCATAAGAGATTAGTTCATCTTTGACATCTGCGAGGTCTGGATTTTCAATGATGAAGTTTGCCATCTCCAACTCTCTATTAGAATCAATAGTTCTATTAGAATTGTTGTACTCTCTTTCAATCAGTTTGCTGTTGAATGATGCGTCTTGGATAGCTTCTTCCTTTTTCTCTACATCCACCTCACCATCAGAGTTCTTGAACTCTGAGTCCAACTCTCATGAACGAAGTTTCCTCAACTGTTCCCTAGCTTCTTCCAACTCAGTCTTAAGCCTGTCGTTGTCTTGTCTAAGTTCACTCCTTTGATGTAAAAGTTTCTTGATTGATTCTGGCGTTTTCTTCTCAGCTGGTTGTTCCTCCTTTTGCTCAGGTTCTCCATTAGGTACTTCCCTGTCCTCGCTGGATTCTCCATCAGGTGCTTCTCCAGTAGGTTGCTCAGCTTGTTCCTTAGGTTCTTCTGGCTCAGGATTCTCTGTATCCATCTGGCTTGTTGGTATGCCAGCTACCATCTTTTCTAACTCATTCAAAGGAATTGAGTTGTAATCGGTCTGTTCGGTCATTTGAATTGATATAGATAGATAAATGTGTCATCTCTGACGTGCAATTTTATTATGTGGAATTGCAATCCACGGGATTAGCCGTCGCTAACCTCTATAGAGATGGCATGGAGACCGACCACCACACCATCTGTATATAAGCTAACTCATATCATTAATGATATCTCTAACGGCTTCTGACAATTTGTCTCATGCAGTCTCATCACCTGCCAATCATTCTAGTGTCTTAGGTAAGTCTAGTATCTTCTGGTACACCTCCCTCATCTTTATGAGGACAACTGCTCAGTTCGTAGGCTTCTCTATGTATCATGTCTTTGAATTGAACAGATGTTCCTCAACGATGGCTTTATTTGCTTTTAGATATTCCTCTAGGACTTTCCAATGCTTACTTCTCGTAAGTTCGTATAGTTGTTTATCAAGCGTTTCCATTCTTAAGTTTAAGTTCTAAAACCTTTAATTGTGCCTCATACAGTTCCTTTTTCTCTGGGTCGGTTTCTACTGCTAGCATCTGTTTTAGATTCTCAATTCACGCCCTCATCATCCTATCCTCTTCTTGTTTAACTTTTTCTTCTGGCAAATCAACTATAGTTGTAGTAGTTGGTAGCGGGTCTAGTTGCACATCATCTGGTAGTTTTCAATCTCCATACTGATGCTTAACGAACTCACTATAAGCATATGCAATGTTCCCATTAGTATATAGTACATCTATTTTATCTTCTGGGATTCAGTATTTATTCATTAAGAATTCTTTACTGTTCCCCGATAATTCCCACATACCTATACCATAGAACTCACATATAAGCTTAACTACGACATCCATTACCTTTTGAACATCTAGCACTCACTTGTCTCTTAGTAACTGTGGTGTGATGTCTATAGGTCTGATTCACCATTGGATACAGGATTGTTTTATCCTATTCCTCATGTCGTTTTCAGCAACGATTGCTTTCGTGCTATCTGTTGATTGTAGTCAATCCATGTCGGTCTAATTAATAGTTAAAATATGTTTGCTCTTTTCTCAACAGCTCTTTCATTGTAATAGTTCTCAATGATTTCTTGTTCATCCTTACTTAATCATAAGTCATCCATTTTTCATTCTGCTACATGTTCTGGTGCTACACCGTATTTCTCTATAATTGCTCTTACTTCTTCACTACACGTATAGAAATCAAATGTAACATCCTTTACCATTCCTTTAGATGATTCTTCAGCCCACTCTTTAAGAATAGCTTTCTCTTCATCTTTAAGTCCATACTTTGATAAGTCGTTATTCTTATCAAGGATTTCTCTGTCTTGAATTCCGTAGAACTCACAGATTTTTTCTTTAGACGATAGTACCTGAGGTTTCTCTTCATTTTTCTTCTCTACTTTAACCTCTTCTATTGCGTCTACAGAAGCTTCTATTTCTTCTGGTACAATTTTCTTTTTAGCCATTGTTATTATTTAATAAGGTCTAAAACAAAGTTAAGTCAATCTATGCTTGACTGTATCTCAACATCAGCTTTCATTGAAGCTCATCTGAGTTCGTTAATCTCAGCCCATCTAGTAGTGTACTGAGTCTTAATCATTTCTGCAGTTTTCTCATCATTGTCTGCTCTTGCTAGAAAGTCATCATTAGTAGCAAGCTTAACATCAGGGTCTTCATACCCATTCTCCTTAAACCATTCTTTTGTTTTCTCTATTAACAACTCTTGTGAGTTCTTAATAATGTTGTGCGCTACATAATTCTTAGTGTAAGCATTATGCAGGTCTTTCAAAGCCTCTTGGCTTAACATGTCTTCTACTTTTCTCTCGGTCATATCGGTCTATTATAAATTAAAAGGGTTGCGTCTTTAGTTGGTTATCCTTTTGAATCATGTTGTTTGTTACTCAGTTCATGATTCATTGGTTACCAGCTTGTCATGGTATTCCTCACATGATAGCCATATCTCTAGCTTGTTGTCAGCT
>Ga0310696_10003621_pt1 | contig 19207 bp, 15 predicted proteins | sample AusTroGonzalo_MG_4_FD_203885 | JGI IMG/M metagenome (GOLD analysis project Ga0310696, IMG submission 203885) | Bovine rumen microbial communities from tropical cattle in Woodstock, Queensland, Australia - Gonzalo_02 (v2) (version 2) | ecosystem: Host-associated > Mammals > Digestive system >... | reverse complement strand
TGGCAATGGCCCTGAAATCTTCAAACCCGGCAAGTGTCCCGTTTTCGGAACTATTCAGGATAGAGAGGAAAAGGACGATACAGCCGATGGTCAGAGGAAAAGCGAGTTTTGAGGATTCCAGAATGTCATTGGCTAAGAATCCTGCAGAAAAGAGTAGAACTAATGTTGTCAGGATGCCCAATACGGTGGCAAACCGTGTGGAGAGTTTATAGATGGAGGCGGCATGGGCCTGCTGCTCTCTCCGATATAGAGAGATGAACCGTGTGGCTGTCACTCCAATGCCTCCTGCTCCTAAGATGATAAACATACCTATGGTAGAGCGTACCATGCCCAACTCTCCGAACTGCTCTTTCCCTAAGATACGCGCACAGATGATACCAGTAAGGAATACGAAAAACTTTCCCAGAGCCGTTCCTGTAAACGACCAGAAAGCGCCGCTCACCATCCGTTTGGCAATGTCGGAGGCTTTTAACCGACTATATAAGTTCTCAGCGATCAATTCTCAACTATTTCTGGAGATATAAATTATAGGTATGGTCCTTTTTGCTGAAATCATAGAATTGGTACGAGTCGATGCGTAGCCATTCTGGACGGAAAGTGTTGATACCAATTAACTTTGTAACAAACACAAAGATGACAATCAGTCGCAGGAGGTTTCTGGTTCCCTCAATCCTGGTTGTATAAGGCTTTCTCATGGACAGTGGCTCTATGTACCGGAGAAGATGGATGATAATGAATGGCCACAGGTATTCATTGATACGGGAAATAGGGTATATAACTGGTGCAATAAGACAAATACATAATCCCCCCGTACAGATCCAAAAGAAGGTGTTGTCTGGCTTGGGTGCTCCGCTTCTTTTCCTTGCAAACAGACAGACGGAAAGGACGAAGACCATAAAGGCACATTCGGCCAGACCGACGACAGACAAAGAATCTTTCTGAATGGCTGCCTGATAGTATGGATGGTCTCGGAGACCTATTAACGATAATATCTCGAAAATGAATGCGGCTAGGAGCAGTGAGGCTCCAATGGCTATAGAGGCATTTCGTCGCGATGGCGAGAATCGGATTACAATTGGCAGAATAAAAAGAGAAATGGCGGAAATATGGAAGAGACTTGCACAGCCGACTAATAGGCAGTATTTGCCAATCTTTCCTTTCTCAAGATGGTCGAAGGCAAAATAAAAGAAGAATAGGGCTAATGCCTGACGAATAATACAGTAATGCATGAAAAACAATCCTGCTGTCAGCATATAGAAACAGACCAGAGCAATGTCTTTCGCATGTTTGTCTATCAGCCAGAGTTCTCCGATGGTGATGATAAAACTTGAAACGAGAATAATCGTATAAGGATTCTTGGAAACGTACTTTACAAGAATATGGACGAATACCTGAAAGCCATATTCAAAACTGTCTAACAGATGAAATGTTGTGACAGGCTCGTTCCTATAGTTAAGGATATGGGCTTTTTGGAAATAATACCCGTAATAGTGAGATGTGTCATTCAGTACCGTGATATCCCTGAATCCGAAGAATCCGAAGAGCAAGACAAAACAGGATACCAATTGGAACAGACGGGCTGCTCCAGGACGCTTGAACTGCTTCGACAGGAAGTGAACTCCAAGGAAAAGGGCGAAATACAGGAAGATGACAGCCATGATTTCCAGAAACCTTATTCCTCTTCTGCTAAGATACGCTTGACGTTTTGCCTAATATAGATGAAGAGAGCAGGGATTGCTAATCCCAGAAGCAAGGCCAATACAAGTGTTGTTATTTTCTTCGGGAATACGGGTCTCAACTTACCCATTGGAGGCGAGACAATGCGTAAATTCTGGGAATTATAGACTTGGGTGAGGTTGTTCTCTTCGCGTTTCTCCAACAGATAAATATAGAGGGCTTCAACAATCTTGTGTTGGCGTTCGGCAGGAAGAATCTTCGTAACTCTCTCTGGGGCGACAGATATCTGCTGTTTCAGTTTCTGATCCTCGCGATTGATTCCTTTCTGACTGGCCCGTAACTGGGCAACGGCTTGGTCTAAGGAGTTGATAATGGCCTTGCGCATGCTACCTAACTGGGCATCCATATCTTTTACGAGTGGATTATTAGGGCTACTATTTTCAGCCATACTGTTGCGCTGCAACTGTAGTTTGTTGTATTCACCGATCTGGATGGCCACATTCTCATTGTCGGGCAACAGGTTGGCGGGCAGTACTTGGTTTGTGCCTTCTTCTTTCCTGACTTGGTCACGCATTTGCTCCATCATGTAGAGTTGGTTGTTCACCTTTACTTGTGCCTCGTAGGTCAGTGCAGCATTCTCCATATACATCTTTGCAGCCTCCCCGTAGTCAGGCATTAGGTTCTTGCCTCTGAACTGGGCGATGTTGTTGTCCAGTCCGCTTAATTCTCTCTCAATATCCTTGATACGTTCATTGATGAAACGGGTAGAGGCATCGGCTGTGCTCTGCTTGTCTTTCATCCACTCTTCCTGATATACCTGTATCAACGTGTTGATGATTTGTTCAGCCCGTTCACCAGACATGTCCTTACAAGTAATACTGATGATGCTGGTCTGGTCATCGGCCAGATCGACGGCTATCTGTTTATATAGTTTTTCTACACGGTCGTATTTCCTGTCTTTACTGATGTGTATGGTCATCTCACTTCCTTTCGACATACATGTATTGAAAGACTTTGTGGGAATGATGGATACAGGGCCGACAGGTGTCTGACAGACTGTGTTTACCTTACCTTGTACTTCACCGTCAAACTTATCCTTATCCTTGCGGAAATTATAGAGTGTAAATGTACCGTCTTTCCTCAAATCCATTTTCATAAATGCTTCTTCCTTGTCTGTTAGTTTGGGGAAGGTTACTTTAATGGGCAGCGTCTCTTCGTAGAGTTCTTTTTTCATGAGTCCATCATAGAACTCATACCGAGTGTCAAGTCCCATACGACTTACCACTTCTTGCATCAGGAAAGGTGAGGAGAAAATCTGCATCTCATTTTCTACATTCGATGTGATGTTTAGTCCTGCCATGCCTGCCAGCATACCCATATTTGATGCCATTGAGGATAATAGACCACCGCCACCGTTCTCGTCTTTAACAAGGACAGAGGCAGTACGTTCATATTGGGGAACAGCCATCAATAAGAACAAGATGGCACAGATGGTGGTCAGGCAGATAGTGCCAACAAACCATTTCCAATGCTGAATACAGGTTTTAAGGAAAGAACTCATAGTGGTTTATTTAATAACGAGTACAGCAATTGTTGTTAGTACAGAGGCAAGTGACATCCAGAATGACATAGAGCGTGTTTCGTTACCTGCAGCCAACGACTGACGGGCTTTTGTGTTATTAGCCTTTACATAAACAACATCGTTTTGCTGAATATAGTACGCCTCTGAAGAAAGAAGGTCTTTGGCAGAGTTGAGGCTAAGGACGTATGCCTTTCTCGTCCCTCCCAAGTCTCTTACCACCATCACACTATCGCGTTTTCCGTATACACTGATGTCCCCCGCTTGTCCAAGTGCTTCAAACAGGGTGATGGCATCTTTTTGTATCGGATAGACACCAGGCTTATTCACTTCGCCCGTTACCGTATAACTCATGTTCATAAACTCTACGGTTACATTGGCGTCCTTCAACTGGTCCTCACGTAATCTGGATTGGATAGTCTGCTCTGCTTCGTATCTTGAAAGTCCCTTCAGACTGATTTTTCCAAGAACAGGGAAGTCGATAGTGCCATCAGGCGCCAAAATGTAACCTGTAGTATATACATTACCTTCTGTCTGCCCTGCCTTCAGACTTGTGCTGATACCCTTGTTGAACAAAGAACTCATCATAGGATCTTTGCTCTTGACGAGAATCATTATCTGGTCTTTAGGTTGCAGGCGGATGGTGCCATCGTTCGGGTTTGTTATCTCCTGTCCGTTTGTCAGGTCTTGCATGTAGTTAAAGTTCTTGGGAGTGCTACAATTAGCAAACAAGATCGTTACAAACAACAATATGATATAAGTCCACGTTTTCATAATCAGAATTTTTTGCCAAATGCTATATTAATGAATGTCAATATCAGCAATTTTGCATCAAACCAAAGTGATCGGTGCTCCAGATAATAGAGATCAAGTTCTAAGCGACGGAGCATCTTTTCCAAAGTGTCGGTATAACCGTTATACAAAGTGGCATAGGAGGTGACACCAGGTCTTACTTGATACAAATAGATGTATCGTGGATCTTTCTCCATAATCTGGTTAATAAAAAACTTTCGCTCAGGCCTTGGTCCAATAAAAGCCATTTCTCCTTTTAAAACATTCCATAACTGAGGCAGTTCATCTAAATGATGGATACGCAAGAATTTTCCAACCTTTGTCATTCGTGTTTCGCGTTCATGTTGGTAGAGTGCAGGTCCGTCTTTTTCTGCGTCGACTTTCATGCTACGGAATTTATAGATATTGAAAGGCCGTCCGAATCTCCCGATTCGTTCTTGTTTGAAGATGGCAGGGCCGCCGTCTTCCCGCTTGATAGCGATATAGCAAGCCAACATAAGAGGAGAGAAAATAATGAGACAAACGAACGCTGTGCAAAAGTCAATAATCCTTTTGATGTTTCGTTCAAACTCGTTCATTCCATCAACGATATATCCGTCTCGAAGAGTAGTCATTTATCAATAAGCCTATATTTGAGAGTTCGTTCTAATAAAATAAACGACATTCTATAGTTTTTATTGTATAATCTCTCATAGAAAATATCATTCATAATTAGTTTTTTTCCCGTAGATAATTCCGACTATCAATGTTGCGTTTTAGGACTTTTAAATAATAGGTGGGGATGAAGATGAACAGGAAATAGAGACTTGCTTTCCATTTGGGATAGCCAAGAATGATTTCATAGACTTTGATGTTGTATTTAATTAACGAAAACTTTTTGCTGGAAATAGAATTTGCCCTTTGACGGTAAAAAGCCAGAGGTTCTGTCAGAGCATATGCAGGACCTGATTTTTTGATAATAGAGAGAAACAAGGCCCAGTCTTGTCGTTTCCTGATTTCTGGCAGATAGAACTTCTCTCCAAGTTTCTTTGTATCGTAAACGGCTGTAAGACAGCCGACTTTGTTGTCGTGCTTCATCATTGTGAATGAGATGATCTCTGGCGAAATCACCAGTCCCGTTTCTTTATCATCGGTATCACACATGATATAAGAGGCACAACAGAGACTGCAGTCTTTGGCTTCCATCAGGGCAATCTGCTTTTCAAGTTTCTCAGGAAACCATCTGTCGTCGCTGTCACAAAAGGCAATGTATCTGCCTTGCGCTCTTTCGATAGACTTGTTGCGGGCAACACCCGGACCATTGTTGCCTTTCAGATATTCTACCTTCACTCGCGCATCCTTCTCGGAATACTCCTTGAGCAATCGCAGTGTGTATGCATCATTAGAACCGTCATCAGTAATTAGCAGTTCCAGATTCTGGTATGTCTGAGCCAAGATACTATCAATGCTACCCGAAAGGTATCTTCCGGAATTATAAGTAGGCATGATGACTGATACTAATTCTTGGCTCATTGGCCCTTTTTTAAAAAATCGGCTGCAAAGGTACTATTTTTTTTTGAATAAAATGCATTTTCTCTGTTTTTTCTTTATAACAGCGTTCTTCAGACAACCTTTCATTTTATGTTTCCGGGCGTGGTACATATGTTTCTGGTACAGAAACATATGTTTTCGGTGCAGAAACACATGTTTCCGGTGCAGAAACATAAAATTCTATTCGAAATATAGTTTGTGTGTACCCTGCTTAAATATACAAAAGTCCATCGTAAGTTTGGTTATTACAATATTTCTTTATACCTTTGTCGCAGAATTTCGATTCATTCATGTGTATGTATAGGAATCTTCTATGTTTATTGATGTTGATTGCTTTTGTTGGCGACGTTCCATTAGTTAAGGCACAGAGTCAGGATAAAAAGTGGCAATTAGTCTTTTCTGATGAGTTCAACCAACCGAATGGCAGTCAGCCAGATTCTACGAAATGGAATCGGCATCAGCGAGGCAGTAGTAGATGGTCTCGATGGATTAGTGATGTTGATGATGTTGTATATATCAAGAAAGGAAGACTGATTTGTCGCGCCATTCCTAATAAAAGTGTTCCTTCTGATACTGCAAAGATGTTGACAGGAGCCATCAATACTAAGGGGAAATTTACGTTTAAATATGGTAAGGTAGAAGTGCGGATGAGAACTAATCTGAGATGTGGAAATTTTCCTGCAGCATGGATGTTTCCACAACCTCAAGACAAGCAGCCTTATGCGGAAATTGATATCATGGAATCCTTCGGCACGAGGTCGGAAGCAACCCATACTGCTCATACGCAGTTTACCCAAAACAATAAGAAGCATGGTGAAAAAAACACTTTCCGCATTCCGTTAGATGTCACCAAGTGGCATGTGTATAGTGTCGAATGGGATGAAAACCATATTGTTTGGATGATTGATGGAAAGGTTAGTGGTATCTACGAGAAATCGACTGATGTTGAAAAACTATCTAAAAGACAGTGGACATTTGACCAACCTTTTTATTTGATATTGAATCAGAGTGTTGGCGATGGCAATTATGAATTCATGATTCCCCAAACGTCTAAGGTATATGAAACTCAATTCGACTGGATCAGAGTGTATCAGAAGAAATTTCAAATATAAGAACTTCTTTGAAAATGTTATGTAGAACAACAAGATAATTCAATAATATGCTATACGATAGTTTTTATGTAGAGGTTGGCCACAGGGTATATCATACACTTTTGAATTCAATTAAGTTTTTGTTTGGGGAAACCATAGAATATAAAGTGATATATTTCCTACGCACTCGAAAATACTGGAATAACAAAGAACCGAAGGATTTAAATGAAAAATCTTTTTGGCTGGCAAGGTACTGGCGTCATCCGTTAATAGTAAAATGCGCAGACAAATATAAAGTACGCGAATATCTTTATGAGAAAGGATGTGGTGATATTTTGAATGAATTATATTTAGTTTGCGAAAAAGGAGAGCAAGTGGGATTTGATAATCTTCCCCAGAAATTTGTTCTAAAATGTAATCATGGTAGTCGTATGAATATTATATGCGAAGATAAGGATTCTTTTGATAAAGATGGTGCCATAAAACAACTGAACAAATGGATGAAATTTCAATATGGTAGAGGCGTTGAATGGCAGTATAAAGAGATAGAACGCAAAATTCTTGTCGAGAAGTATCTTGAGAGCGCTGATGGTAAAATGACAGAGTATCAAATCTTTTGTTTTAACGGTAAACCCACTTTTTTCCTGGTCAGGAATGATTTGCGTAAAAGCAAAATAGACAAAGAGAATACAGAGTATGCTGTATCGTATACAATCGATTGGAAGCGTGTGTACATGAGAAAAAATGAGGAACAATTTGACTTTGAACTACCGAAGCCTCATAATTATCAGAAAATGATTGATTATGCATCTCGTCTTTCTCAAGATTTTCCACAAGTAAGGGTGGACTATTATGAAATAGATGATAGACTTGTTTTTGGTGAATTAACTTTTACCTCTCATGGTGCTATACAGTCAAATTATAAAGATGAATATATTCAATCTTTAGGTGAATTGTTAACTCTCCCCCCCAAATATAATGATTGATTATTGTGGCTGCAATATATATTGGAGGACTCAAGTTTGTCTTGAATATAACTCTTAGTTAATAGTAATTAGAGATAATATAATCAAGGGCTTTTACGTAATGAGTGCAACATTGGAGAGATGGTATCTTTCCTGTGGAAACTCCTCCAATATCTAAGACTTTTAGTTGAGGGTAATAAAGAACTGTCAGGTGATGTTTACGACATTCTTCTGCAAGATATATCTCTTCTTCAAAAAGAAACACAGGATAATTTATAATACCGCATCTTATAAAATATTCTTTAGATAAAATAATAAAGGAACCGTGTCCTGCATAAATTTCTCCCATAGAGTTCTTTTTTATGTCTCTGATTTCATAGAATAGTTTTTTCTTCAGTTGCAATAATTTGGGATGTTTGAAAAGAAAGCGTAAGATTTTCAATTTACGTAATGAATAACGTTGGATTGCTTGAGGATTCCAATCAAAATGATGACTTTCAGAAATAATTGATGGTGCAACCCATCCGACTGCAATATCACATTTAAAATTGGAGAACTCTAAAAAGAAATTATCTGTAAGCAGAACATCAACATTACTAATGATAGAATAATCATATTCTTGGGGATCAAATTCTTTCATTAAAAAACCAATAGCACCAAAATACCCTTTGTTATCATTAGTAGGAAGTGTGCGTAATGAGAAATATTGGGGCTGGTAGCCAACAGGCGTCGCAGGCACAGAATTATCTGCTACTAATACAGTGACAGAAATCGTATCCTGAACTTTTTCCATAGCCTTGTCAACGGAAACAAGATAGTTGTTGAGGCTATCGTATGAATGATAGTTTACACAATAGATTGCTATAGCATATTGCATCATATCGAAATATATTTATATGGTGAAAACTATTTTATGATGTTATTATTGATTCATTAATTGCTTCAAGATACTCATATTGATGTGTCTCATCTGGCTCCAATACCGTCCCCTCAGCCCATTCGTTCCAAGCATTAATAAAAACGTAGTTCGTATGATATATGTTTAGTGTCTGTTCCATTTTTGCTTGTAAATAATGTTTGAATTCTGTTTTTGTAGGAGGGAGGACTATGGTGCTGGCAAGTCCACGACGGGGTGTGTTGTCCCACCCAACGAATACCCCGCCATACGTTCCAATAGGAGACCTTTTTTCTATAGAACGTTGGGCAACATCAACAAAGGGAAATGGCTTGTTTAAAGGGAGAGTGCAATGGAATATCTTGTTGATAATGTTGATGAATCTTCTTCGAACACGTTTGTAATTAAGGACAACAGGATGTTGTTGCATATTAGTGCGTACAGGTTCGAACTCTACTTTTGCTTTGAAAGGAAGATTCCGTTTTTCGCATTTACCACTACGTAATGTTTCTACGAAGTGAATACCATCGAAACCTGCCTTTCTTGCCATTTTGTTCCACTCTTCCATCATTTCTGCAGCACAGGGTATACTGCTGGATCTATAAATAAGAAACATGGGACAATTATTTTCCTTGATATATCGTTCGTCATGGAAGAACGGCAACAGGTAGTGAAAATGTTTTACCCAGTCGCTTTTGTCTCCGTATTTTTGTGGCATGATTACGTGGTGGGCTTTTCCGTCCCAAGTCCTTGCCCATGGTTCGTTTGCCCATGAAAAGCAGAATTTGAGAGCAATACCTTTATCTGCAAGAAGCATTTCAGCAGGCCTCTCTAATAACAGTTTGCCGTTGAACCAGTAATGATAAAAGCAAAAGCCATAAACACCGTATTTGTTGGCTATTTCTGTTTGCCATTTTAATGTCTCTATTTTACTGAGATCATAGTAGTTTTCTCCAAGAGGGACGCGTGGCTGTTGATGACCTTTGAAAAGGGGACGTGCTTTTTTGACATTCACCCAGTCGGTAAAGCCTTTACCCCACCACCCGTCATTCTCAGGTATGGCATGGAACTGCGGCAGATAGAATGCTATGATACGAGGTGTCATGTAAATACTTATTATTAGTTTTGCTTTATGATATGTGCAGGGATTCCCACTGCTATTGAATATGCAGGAATATCGTGAGTAACAACTGCATTTGCTCCGATGACGGCCCCGTCTCCAATAGTGACACCTGGCATAACACAAACATTGTTTCCTAACCACACATTATTTCCTATTGTAATGGCTCCTTTAGAATGGAGTGGGCGCATGACAGGAGGAATGGAGAATTCCTCTGGTAAATTGTTTCCGTGGGTGTTGTCTGAAATAAGTACATTAGTTCCTGTCAGAAGATTATTGCCGATAGTGATATTTCCAATAGCGGAGATGTGTACTCGCTCACGGATATTACAATTATTTCCAATTATTATATTTGGTTGGTAATTGCATCCTTCGTAATTACTCCATGCACATAATTGGGCAAATCTGCCAATCTGAGTACCCGTTCCTATACTAATATGTTTTAAACCTTGTAGTTCATATGCCCGGTAGGCGATAACAGAATCCTTTCCAAAGATTTTAAATCTTTTTTTCAGATAACCGGAGTAGATATGCGAAACAACGGCCCTCATCAGTTTTGTAAACTTCATGGGACAAATGTATGATATTATACATCCTATAATTTCTGATATGTTTTTAATGATTTGTGTCATTTAAGATATATTTATAAAATTCATATATGGCTTCTGCATTCTTTTCACATGTGTATAATTGGTTTACAGTGAAGAATGCCTGATTAATCATGTGCTCGTATTTGTCAGAAGGAGTTTCAGAGATTTCTTCGAGTATACATGTGAGTTGTTGGGAAGTGTCATAACTTAGTCCTATTTCTTCGTTTGTCAATTCAATACCGTTTTCTAATTGTTCCTTTAGACCTGCAGTATTGTGGCATATTGACAGACAGCCATTGAACATGGCTTCGGCAAGGCATCTTCCAAAGCCCTCTGAACGAGATGGAACAATGATTGCTTGTGCTTGCTGCATTAATAAATCTATGTTATCACATTGTCCTAAAAAGGATACCACATCTGACAATTCATTTTCATTGATGAAATTCATAATCTGATTATGAAAAGAAGAGTTTGGTGCGTTTCCTGCTATGTACAAAGGGATTATTTCTGACTTGGTGTTATGAACATAATCATTGTATGCGCTGAGTAGGATGTCTGTTCCTTTGGCATAATCAATACGTCCAGCATAAAGAAAAAAACTTTTTTTCTCTGAATGAGGCCTCAATTTAACTTCTTCCTGTATGCCATTGTATATAACTCTCGATTTAGTGTTATTGTAGAGATGGAAATACCGCTGAATATCTTTCGTGATACAAATGCTATAAGACATAGTCTGGTTTAGACTTTTTAAAAAAGAATTTCTGGAAGGTACATAATGTAATCCAAAGTCCTTGTCTGCATATTCCCGAATATGATAGATATGAGGTATCTTCAATCTCTTTGCAGTTCTGATTCCGACATCAATTATAGAAACATTTGAATGTATGATGTCTATATGTTTGTCCTTAAGAAGATGAGGAAGTCGTTGAACTGTATAATAATTGCGGATTCTTCTTTGGACGAGGCGAGGGATAAACAATAAAACGTCCATCAAGGAATTGACTTTAGGATAAGTGTTCCATCTATATCCCATCGCATAAACGGGTATTGACATGTCTTTTAATACATTATATAAACCATCGGCTCTGGGGAGTAGGACAATTGGATCGACATCTTTCTTCATAAGCCATATGAGCTGATTCAGAAAGGATTTTGTTGCACCTCCATGCATCGTCGTATCATTAAGGACATATAGTATATTCATCATCTATAAGTCTTTTTTCAATTGATGTGATTCGCATACACTTGATTTGGGAATGAAGCATCTTGCCACACAATAAAGGGGGATAAAGTTGGCAAACCAAAGTGGGTATCCACGAATAATGAAATTGAGCCCCCCTATGATGAAAACAGCCGTCATGGCTTTCAGGTTTTGAGGATTGTAAAAAGATACTAGATAGAAAATGATGAAAAGGAAGGCTCCGATGAGACCATAATCGTAAATGAATACACGATACCCAGAGTTGCCAAAACTTTCAGTGTTTCTGTCTCTTCCTGTCAGAATGTCTGAAGATTTTGTAAGATTTTCATAGTCTGCCAGGAAACTCTCGCTTACTCGGTTGTTTCCAGCCATCTCGCCATCATTCACTTCCAGTCTTACCATAATAAGGTTGTAGAGCATGTTGTCACCATTGTTATAGAGGAAGGCTCCTACGGTGACAGCAGCAAACAGACCAATAGTCAGAATGGCTTTTTTAATAACTTGCTTACCCCTAATCCAGAGGCTTAGGAATACAATGCCAACAAATAAACCATAGGCTGCTAATGAGAATGATATGAGGGTAGCAACAATTAGAGCGATGTTGTACCATTTCTTCCATTTTCCCATCTGAGTGAAAAGCAACATAACGGTCATAGTCCCCATATGACCAGGCTCCAGAAATACAGAATGGAAACGGGGAATAATAGTAAAAAGAGAACGGTCGTCTATCAAGAAGAAATAATAATTGGAAAATGAGTACAGATTGTTGAAATCTGCATTTCTTGATGGAAGGGGTAACCCTAGTAGATATAGAAAAAAGAAAAACATGGAAATAATAAGGAAACCTCCCATGATTTTCGAAAACAGGTCACAGAAAGCCTTTACCTCTTTTTCCATGACTTTGAAGAGGGCATAGAATATTATGATTCGAAACAGATTGGCTACATAGCCATAAATATTGCCACTGCGGATAAATATCTGATAGTATGAAAGGATGATATAGACCAAAATAGGAAGAAGAATATTGGTGCGGTTATAATACGAACCAGAGTCAGACTTCGCCAATTCCATTGATATAATTAGAAACAGGCATGCTGGTAAAGAATATAAAGTCCCAATAGACCACATGAACCACGGATTCAATGATCCAAGAAAGGCAATAGTCATTCCCATATGGAAGAACACAATACTAAGAGCGCGTTTATCTATCAGATAGAACTTGGATAGGTCTATCATAAACAAACGGTCAATTCTGTCTTTGGTAATCTTAGTCTTCATCATGGGCTATGGATACGATGCTTGGTTTTCTTTTTAGAATCTTACATGCATATTCGCGTTCTGACATAGAGAGGGTAAAGAACCACATTACACATCCACAAATAGCGATGGATAATGGAATGGTGAGCAGATAGCGGTGTTCCATATTGATAAAACAAATGGAACAATAGCCGATGGCACATTGTGTCAGCAACAGAGGAATCAGAGGACTGATAACATGTTTCAAGAAATGACGAATGTCCAAGCCGCAAGTAATTTTAATATAGGGTAGACGGGCTATAGATACAAGAGTTTCGGCTATTAAATAAACGTACATGGCTATAAGGGGAGTATGGCCTGCCCGGATTAGATAGTATATGGGGGGAATTACCAATAATTTGGGCGTGTACATGAGCAAAGTATAATACTTAATCCTTCCTGTTGCCAAAATGGCGGTGTTGATACCATAGGTCGTCTGATCAATAATGAATCCACAAAGGATAAACTGACAGAACATGACACAACCCTGAGGCACCTCCTTTAACCATAGTGCCAAGACATCTGGTAATTCAAACATCAATGGAACGGTAATGACCAAAAGTAACATGGTAGAATACTTGGACTCTTTTTCTGCTAACTGTAGCATCAATTTGCGGTTGCCTTCTCCTTCTGCTTTCATGATCTGCGGGTTCATGGCATTTAGTATGGAACTGGCTACAAAGGCCAATGAACTATATACTTGCATGGCTATGCCGTAGGCCGCATTGAAAAGTGTTCCTAAGAATCTGTTTAATATTAACTGAATGCCTTGGTTACGAAAAACAATGGTTCCCATGCTATAAGTTGACCATCCGGCAAAGCCTGCTAATTGTCTTATATAAGAGAGATCTAATTCACGGTATGAAACTAGGATGTGACACTCTTCATATTTGTGCAAGGCATAAAGGGAATAGGCCAAAATATTAATAATTTGAATTGACAACATCAGAATGGCATAAAGAAGCAGGCGGTCTGTATCGGTAAATAGTATCCAGATGGCAATACCCAGTTTCAATATACCATCGAACACCTCAACAACAGAGATATAGACAATATTTTCTCTGGCTATAAACAAAGCCTTGAATGGTGCCGTCATGATGGTTGTCACAAGTATGAAAATGGTTATGACATATACATCGGCAGCAATACACTCCCTCCCTGATGGAATATTGAGCCAATGAAAAACAAACAGGTCTCTCAAACAAAACAAAATTCCGATCATCAAAAGGGATAGAATAAAATGTATAGTAAGACTGTTGGCAAAAATTCTATGTACTTCCTTTTTGTCGGATTTACCGAAATAGAATGAAATAAAGCGTTGGGTTGTTATGATCAGGGCGTTAGTGATAAACCCTAAAAGTGCGACAACACCGCCTACAACGACATATAACCCATAGTCACTGACTCCTAAAGCCTCGACGATGTATCGGGTTGAGAACAGAGATAACAGGATATTCAGTAAGGAACGTGAATACTGTGCCAAGGTATTAATTATAATACGTTTAGTCGGATCCATTCCTTGGAACTGTTACTGATGATACAGGTTGTCAATTATTTCACGTTTGAAGATATAGGCAGACGTAAAAATCGTGGCAAGGAAAAGCATGCCTAATACGAAGATCATTCTTTTAGGCCCTGCAGGTTTAATGGGGACTGTGGCTCCTTTCAGGACTGTAAACGCTGGGGTTCGTTCCTGTACTTTTGCTTTGGCTGCCTGAAGTTGTCCATTTAACATAGTATAAGTGTTGAACTTAAGTTGCATATCGTTTTCCATATCCTCCATTTTAAGTTCAACGCTTCGCAAAGCAATCTTTGAATTAGCATCGGAGATACTTCCATATTGCTGGCGTGTCTTCTCATATTCATGCTTAGCATCTTCTGTCAGTTTCTTGTAGTACATGTAATCTGTACGTGCTTTATTGGTACGGTAATCAATGATGAATAGTTGTAATCTCTCCTTGATAGAGTCGGCAAGAGTTCTGCAAATCAATGGATCTTGTGCCTTAACCTCTATAGAGATTACTCCTGTTTTCTTGTCAATCTTCAAATCAATGTTATTGCGTACTTTATTAAAGATGGCATCTTCATTTTCAGAGATGTTATAAGGGTCGTAACCATTTTTAGTTCCAGCGACACTTTCTTTCTTGGGCAAGAGATTCCTGAGCCAGTCAATAGGATATGCCCACCAGGCTTTCTTCTGGTACTTCTTTAAATAGTCATGGTAGTTTGTCTTGATTTCGCCGTCTTGACTCTCTAAACTGATATTCATCAAACTGTGAACAAAGCCATTATCTTCCATTAGGTCAGGATAGAGCAGGGGGGTAATGGCATCTGAAGTCTGTAAATTATCAAGATCAAAGCCAAATGAGGATGCGAGCGATCCAAGTACACCACTTCCTCCTGAACTCTCCATTTCTGGAGCCAATTTGATGTCAGAAATATAGTACCTCGGTTTACTGAATATATATATACAAGATAATACAAAAACAATCGGAAGTACTTTGTAGAACAGTCGGCGGTTGTTCCATATTTTCTTAAATACAATTCTCAGGTCAATGACCTCAGAGTTGTTTTTTTTGTTTTCTTCCATATTCTTGCCTATTTTGTAAGATTAACAATGCTGGCGATCATAGTGCCAAGAGATGCGAAACTTGTACCCATACTCAGGACCTCTGGCATAGAGAGGGCACGTCGGGCCTTCTTCGTGGGAACAACAATCTGACAACCTGGGCGAGGTTTGTTCTTACCTCCGGCTTTGGCGACCATACCATTCATATATATGATAATGGTCTTACTCTTCTTGGCCGTTGATGTGGTACCTCCGGCAAGGTCGATATAGTAATCTGCATCCTTTCCTGCCATATAGCGGACAGTATTCGGGTAAAGTACTTCTCCGTTGATGGTGACGGTACTTGTGTATTTGGGGACTACGATACGGTCACCTTCGCGTAGAATTGGATCGTCGTCGCTATGCGGGTTCTGCAGGGCCTTGTCAAGTTCAATGGCTACAGGATAGGTTGCCATTGTGATGAGTTTTGACACGTCGATAGAGTCCTTCCCTGAGTTTCGTTGGGCGGTGCGCAACATAGTCTTCATCATATCCTGCTCTTCGGCTGTCATCCTTCTCAGCAGTTTGGCCCCTTCCGGATAGGCATGCCTTGTGATGCCGCCGGCCTCCCTGATCATGTCACTGAGGCGCTGGTTACTGTTTGTCAAGGTGTATTCGCCCTTAAACTGCACCTCACCCTCCACGGTGACGTTCTGCTGCTCAATATAGTTTGGGCTCTTCCGGATATACACTTCGTCGTAAGGCTGCAAGGTGAAGGGCGTCTCTCCCTGTGGAATGGTGAAGTCCGGGTTGAGTCTGAAACTATAGGTGAATGCCAGCGTGTCACCTGCCTCTGTTGCATCCGGGTCAACGATCCTGCGGGCCACATCGACCTTTGCCAGTGAAGCGGAATTGGTCAGTCCGCCAGCCTGTAACACAAGGTCCTCAATTGTTTCATTCGAGGCATAGCGATATACGCCAGGATAGTTCACTTCACCGTGGATAGTGATGGTCTGTTCCGTTATTTCCTCTTCACGACTGGCGATATAGAGCACGTCCTCGTTCTTCAGTTCTACATCGGGTACAGTACCTTCAAGGATGCCCTTGATGTCAATGCTCTGCATCTTCAGGGTGCGGTCTTCCTGCATACGGTGCATCATGGCGTGTTGGCTGATGGCATTTTCCGTTAATCCGTCTGCTGCTTCGACAAGTGCCTTTACGGTGCAGATTTGCCCGCCTATCTGATACATACCGGGACGGAATACGGCCCCCTTTATCTCCACCATGTTCTGATAACGGCTGAGGGTGGAGTCAACGGATACAAGGTCTTCGTCCATCAACTTGAAGTCATTGAGGTCGAACTCGCCTACGTTGAAAACAGAATACTGCTGTCCGGCTTTGCGGTTTACACGGATGGCCTTCGTATAGGCGTCGCCCGTAAATCCGCCGGCATAGCGGAGCAGGGTGGCAGCACTCTCCGTCTTCTTCATCTCGTAGAACATCGGACGCTTCACCTTACCCGTGATATTCACAAGAGCCTCGTAGGGGGCCACGGTGATGATGTCGTTGTCCTGCAGGCGTACGTCGCCAGTCAACTTGCCATTGAGCAGGAAGTCATAGACGTCGACGCTTGAGAGGAGCCGGCCGTTGCGGAATACTTGTACGTTCCTCAGGGTACCAATCTCGTTAGGACCGCCTGCCATATAGAGGGCGTTATAGACGGTGGCGAAAGCCGACATCGTATATGTTCCCGGCATCTTCACTTCTCCCATCACACTGATGGTGATGGTACGTGTCTGCCCGAGTGTCAGTTCAATGTGGGAGTCTTGGTATCTGGGACCAAGTACGTTCTTGAGCCTCTGTTTGGCTTGCTTTACCGACAGACCTCCTAATGAGATGACGCCTACGCCGTCAACAGTGATGGTGCCGTCGGGCGAGATGGTCTCGCTGACACTTTGCTGCGAGGCTCCCCAGATGTCGATGTTTACAACATCCCCCGGACCGAGACGGTAATTCTGGGGGGTGGCAAGGTTCATGCTGCTCTCGAATGTCAGGTTCTTGTTGTTGAAAACGTCGTGGCCGAAAATCTTGCGACCCGGTATCTCTCCTTCTTCCTGGTTATATCTCAGTGAGTCGGGCATCATGAAATCCATCGCCTGGTCCATCTCCGTGAACTGCTGGTCACTATTCTGAGGCCTCCCATCTCTGACGAGGTATGAAGAGGGATTCTGTTGGTTGCGCTTGTCCTCGCCATTGGCTTCCCGCATGCGGTTCTTCACGTTCTGCGAGCCAGCGGTGATGTCCTCGGCACCCAAAGTGCCACCCTGTGTCTGTTTCTGATATTTTTTCTGAATGCGCCGTATCTGGTCAATGGTGACGCCACGCTGCATCAATTGGGTGACTATCTGTTGGCGTGATGTGCCTTTGGCGTTCTGCTCAATCACATAGTCCATTACCTGATTGTCGGTCATACCAGACTGTGCCCAACCAGCAGTGATGGCCAGCATCAGAGATATGAATATCGATGATAATTTTTTCATCATATTTTATTTCGTTTCCGCGTACATATTATATAATATAACTTGTTGTAGGCGTATTTATTGTATTCAGTGTGCAAAATTACATTATTTTTCCCGAAAAACTTGCTAAATATGAAAAAACTTACTATATTTGCTCTCGATTACAACAAAACCTTTCAGAATTTGAATCGCTAAAAATAAATGAGAAAATGAGAAAAATCCTATTGTTGGCATTTCTGGCAATTGAAACAATTGCCAAAGCCCAAAGCGAGTACACCATCACGGTTGAGAGCAAGCAGCCCTCAGGCATCATCGACGAGATGCTCTACGGACAACTCTTCGAGCATATTTATTTCAGTGCCAACAATGGTGTGTGGCAGGAACTGATTCAGGAGCGCTCGTTCGAGCCAGAGCAGTATCCTGGCATTCATCCACGCGATGGCTATTTCGACGGCTGGTATATGGACGACGACATGGTGCTACATTCGCCGACTCGTTATGAACAGCCACTCAAGATAGATAGCATAGACACCTGCGACTTCGACCTGACGATGGATGTGAACTGGCGTTCGTACAAACTGGCACGACGCAGTTGGAGTGGAGGTCTGATGGACATCCGTTTCGCCGTCCGCAACAAGGCCGACGGTACACCCTATTATGTCCGCATACACGACCCGTATTATGAGAGTCGCACCTTTACGCCAGCACAGACCCAGGCGCAGATCGACGCTGCCAACGAAGCGGCTGCACGGGCTGCCCTTGAGCGACAGAACGCCACAGCCGACTTCTCCATCTGCCAGATGGAAGTCCGCGAGATGGCAGGTTTTGGGGGACGGACGCGTCGCATGAATACACTCGTACCATTGGCATCGGCTCCAGCCACGAAGGAACAGGTCAATGAGAGCCAGCAATGGCACAAACTGCGCATCGAGAGTCGCGGCAGCAAGGTAACGGTCTTTTGGGACGGCCGGCAGGTGCTTACCTATGACGGACTGGAGCGTGCCGACCGCAATTTCGTGACGTTCTGGGTCAACTATACCGAGGCCACCTACCGCAACATCCGTCTGACAACTACGGATGGCAAGGTGCTGTTTGAGGGCACGCCTGGCGATGTCCAGATTCCGGCTGTGGCTCAGCAGTGGACGGCTTTCGGCGAAGGTGGCAAATACCGTCTCATCAAAGACGATGCTGTGAACATGCGCTATTCGCAGGAAATCACGGCAGGCAAGACCGAGGCCGGTATCTTCCAAGGTCCGCTGGACTATGATGGCGAGAACTTTGTAGGCTCCATCTATGCAAAAGGCAAGGGAGAACTGATTGTCGGACTGCGCAGTACGAAAGGCAATATTATCGCCCGCCAGTCATTTAAGGTGAGCAAGGATTGGAAAAAATATGAATTCACGC
>Ga0310696_10003620_pt1 | contig 19210 bp, 12 predicted proteins | sample AusTroGonzalo_MG_4_FD_203885 | JGI IMG/M metagenome (GOLD analysis project Ga0310696, IMG submission 203885) | Bovine rumen microbial communities from tropical cattle in Woodstock, Queensland, Australia - Gonzalo_02 (v2) (version 2) | ecosystem: Host-associated > Mammals > Digestive system >... | reverse complement strand
CATCGGAGCAACGTCGGTACATTCCAATGGGATTTATGTCGCCCGAAATTATATGTAGTAATGCTAATCTTATGATTCCCAATGCTACATTATATCATTTTGGAGTGTTGGAAAGCAATGTTCACATGGCATGGATGCGGGCGGTGTGTGGACGGTTAGAAATGCGTTATCGTTACTCAAATGATATAGTCTATAACAACTACCCATGGCCATCACCAACAGATGCTCAGAAAGCAAAAATTGAACAGACAGCACAAGCTATCCTTGATGCAAGGGCAAAATACCCTAATAGTTCTTTGGCTGATTTATATGATGAACTTACAATGCCACCGGAGCTTCGCAAAGCTCATCAGGACAACGACCGTGCTGTAATGCAGGCATACGGTTTCCCTGTAAAGTCATCGTTTACGGAGAGTATGTGTGTAGCAGAATTGTTCAAATTGTATCAAGAACTGACAAAATAGCGATAGAGAATCAGTCAATCGTACATCGTAAATCTAAAATAATATTGTATCTTTGTGGCTATGTTTGACGGAATAAAGTCGGGTCTTGCAAGGCGCAAGTTGTTGAAGGCACAGGGTGTTGAACCTCGCTGTGTCCGTGCTTGTGGGCTGGGGGCGGCAAATAAGGTCGGTATCCTGCACGATGCAACCGATGAGGCTCAGTTTGAGGTTACACGGAAGTTGCTTTTTGTTTTGCAGAAGCATATATCTTTCGTCAAGGCTCTTGGGTTTGTTGATAGCAAGGAACTGTCAGATTTTCATTTGCAACCGCTTGATTTTTCGTTTTTCTGCAAAAATGACCTCGATTGGCTCGGCTTTCCGAAAGAAGAGGCTGTCGCAGAATTTTGCAACACCGATTTCGACATTCTTATATGCCTTGACATGGAAGACAAAATTCCGCTTAATTATGTGAAAGTTAAGTCGAAAGCAGGTTTTAAGGTCGGTTTTTATTCGGAAACGAATTCCGATTTGCTTGATGTGATGATTAGCCTTGACGAAGAAAATGCAAGTGTTGAGGAACTTGTGAAACAGATATTGCACTATTTGGAGAATATTAGATATGAATAAGTTTATTGGAACAGGTGTGGCCTTGGTTACGCCTTTTGATATTAACGGAAATGTTGACTTTGTGGCATTTTCGCGTTTGCTGGCTCATGTTGTCGATGGTGGAGTCGACTATGTGCTGGTGATGGGAACAACTGGCGAAACGCCTTGCCTTTCGGCTGCCGAACGCCGTCAGGTGATTGACTTCGCAAAGAAGGAAATTGCTGGTCGTGTGCCGATTATGGTGGGAATGAGCGGAAACAATACCGCCGACCTGCTCGAAAGCATCCGCAACTTCGATTTCAGCGGAATTGACGGACTTCTGACCGCATCGCCGTTTTACAACAAGCCTGTGCAGAATGGTTTGTATGCGCATTTCGCGCATGTTGCCGAAGTTTCGCCTGTGCCTGTGATTCTGTACAACATACCCGGACGTACTGGCGTTAACATTTCTTCCGAAACAATCTGTCGTCTTGCTTGCGACTTCGACAACATCGTTGCAGTGAAGGAGGCTTCTGGTTCGGTTGACCAGATTATGCGCGTTGTTGAGAACAAGCCCGAACGTTTTACCGTAATTTCTGGCGACGACGGCTTGACGCTTCCGCTGATTGCTGCAGGTGTGAAGGGTGTGATTTCGGTGATTGCCAATGCATTTCCACGCGACTGGTCGGCAATGGTAAAGGATGCTCTGAATGGCGATTTCGATTCTGCAAGGGCAATACATTACAAGTATTTGCGTACCGTAAGGATGATGTTTGCCGAAGGAAATCCCGCTGGCGTAAAGGCATACCTGGCACAGATGGGCATAATGCAGAATGTCTTGCGTCTGCCGCTGGTAAATGTCAGCGACGATTTGTATGCAAAGATTGCAGATGATATAGAGAGGTTGAAAAAGGTTTCTGGTTTCTAGGTTTCACGTTCAAGGTTCAATGTTCAAGGTTCAATGTTTAATGTTCAAGGTTCAATGTTCAGCCTTTTCTCCCATTATACATTGTAAATTATCCATTGTTAATTATTAATTGATGAAAACCGTTGCATTCTGTACCCTTGGCTGCCGCCTCAATTTCGCAGAGACTTCCACAATCTCGCGATATTTCATTGAGCGTGGCTTTACCGTAGTGCCGTTTTCGCAGAAGGCGGACTTCTATGTGCTGAACTCGTGTTCGGTGACATCGAACGCCAACCGCAAGGGACGCAACGCTGTGGCTCGTGCCCATTCTCTAAATCCCGATGCGATTATAATTGTAACTGGTTGTTATGCACAGCTTAAACCCGACGAGGTGGCTTCGCTTCCAGGCGTGAAATATGTGTTCGGAGTAAACAATAAGGCAGAAATAGAGCGTATAATCGACAATACCGAAAATTCGCAGGAAGTTGCTGTCAGTACTACGCCTCACAACGATATGAAAACCTTTGTCCCCGCATTCTCGAAAGGAGACCGCACCCGTGCTTTTCTGAAGGTGCAGGATGGTTGTGACTATTTTTGCGCTTACTGCACAATTCCGTATGCTCGTGGACGCAGTCGTAACCAGTCGATTGCAACTTGTGTAGAGCAGGTGAAGTCGCTTGCGCAGGACGGAATGAAGGAGGTGATAATTTCTGGTGTGAACATCGGTGATTTCGGCAAGACGACTGGTGAGACTTTCTGCGACTTGCTGAAGGCTCTTGTGAAAGTCGATGGCATTGAACGGTTCCGTATTGGTAGCATTGAACCCGATTTGCTTACCGATGAAATCATTGAGTTTGTGGCTTCGGAACCGAAGATGATGCCGCATTTCCATATTCCATTGCAGTCGGGCTGTGATGAATTGCTGAAACTTATTGGACGCCGCTATGATACTGCATTGTATCGCCACAAGATTGAACTTGTGAAGAAACTTATTCCAGATGCATTCATCGGCATCGACCTTATTGTTGGTGTGAACGGCGAAACGCCCGAAATGTTTGACAAGACTGTTGAGTTTGTCAACTTGCTAGACATTTCGTTTATCCATCAGTTCCAATATTCTGAAAGGGAAGGCACAAGGGCGTTGAAGTTTACTCCGCGCGTTACGGCCAAGCAGAAGCAGGAGAGAGCCGATGTCATCAAGTCGATTTGCGAGCGCAAACACCGCGAGTTTGTGGAGAAGAATCTTGGTTGTGAGCGCAGTGTACTTTTAGAGTCGGCAAAGAAGGGAGGTTTGATGTTCGGTTATACCGATAATTACATAAGGGGTGCTGTGCCGTATGACAAAAGCCTTGTGAATAGGATTTGTCATGTGCGCTTGATGGAAATGATTGACGAAGAAGTTGTTAAAGCAGAAATTTTGTAAAATAAGATAAATAATAGGTTATGAAGAAATCATTTATACTGTTAATTTTAGTTCTGGCATCAATGCTGTCGTTTGCTCAGTTTGTTGTAAGTCCAGCCTTGTCGGATGCAATAAAGGACGGAAAGACGGAGTATCTTGATGTGAACATATTTTTCGAGAACGCTGAATCGGTTTCAGATTTGGCTGTGCAGTTTGATAACTATCACGCCGACTTCGACACTCGCGTAAAAGGCGTAACTGCCTTGTTGAAACGCAACTACGAAAGGTCGTATGCAAAATTTATGAAGCAGATTGAGCCGTTGATGAAGTCAAATCCGAATTCAGTTGAGTCGATGGATGGCTATTGGATTGTAAATGCTGTGAATGCAAAAGTTCGTCGTGATGTTATTGCGCAGATTGCTGGGGTTGACAATGTTACATATATCGACCTTAATGCTCCACGCTATACGATTGTTGATGGAACAACTGTGGTTACAGAAAATGCTCCGCGTTCGGTAAACGGTGTAGAATGGGGCGTGCGTGCCATAAATGCACCAGCAATGTGGGCTTTGGGTTATACTGGTCGCAATATATTGATGCTCAGTATCGATACTGGTGTAAATCCCGAACATCCAGCCATAAGCACCAATTATGCAGGCAACAATTTCCCTCAGTCGCAGTGCTGGTACGGAATGCGTCACGAAAATCCACGCGACAATGCTTCGTCGTCGCACGGAACTCACACTACTGGCACAACGATGGGACTTGACCGTGCCACCCACGACACCATAGGTATTGCATACAATGCCAAGTGGATAGCCTGTGACCCTGTGGCAAGCTCAGAATCGGAATTACTGACTGTAAGCCAGTTCTTTTCTGTTTATCAGTGGGTTCTCAATCCCGATGGCGATGAAAATACCACTAGCGATGTTCCGAGAGTGATAAATAATTCGTGGGGCTACGACTACGAGCAAGCCGAGGAGTTTGGTGCATGTTCGCTTCCCGAAAATTTGATTGTCGAAACTTTGGAAGCTGCTGGAATTTGTTCTCCGTTCTCGGCTGGCAACGAAGGTCCGAATGATGCTACCACTGGCTATCCGGCAATGCTGGCATACAATATTGTAAATCCGATGTCGGTTGCTGCGGTAAATTCGAACAATGTGGTTGCTGATTTTTCGAGCCGAGGACCAACGCCTTGTGTTGACGAGGAATCGTCGCTGAAGATAAAGCCAGAAGTTTCGGCACCAGGTGTGAACGTGCGCTCGTGCGTCGGTACTGACGGTTATAATAGTCTGCAGGGAACTTCGATGGCTTGTCCGCACGTGTCTGGCGCTTTGCTTTTGCTGGCTGAGGCTTTCCCGATGGCTTCGGCAAGGGAACTCAAGGAAGCTTTATATTATTCGGCAATAGACCTTGGCGACGAAGGCGAGGACAATACCTACGGCATGGGTATGATTGATGTGATGGCTGCATACAATTATCTGTCGAATAATTACACACCTGAACCTCCTGTAAGCGAAGATTTTGACATTAGTGTAAAACTTACTATGTCGTATGGGGATGCTCCTGTAAATAGTGACAGTATAACTTGTCTAGTAAGTGTTCCGAGGGTCTTGGCAACATTATATAATAATGGTATAGATGATGCTGGCGATGTGTTGCTGCACATATATTCTGGCGACAGTCTTATTGCAAGTACTACTTGGCATAATGTGGATGCTGGATCTGAAGTTAACTACGAATACGAAGTGCCAGAAGTACCTGTTCACGGCGGACTTAACGAGTTGCGTGCTGTGGTTTCTTCGATGACATACGGAGTAGAGTATGATACCTATAATAATAGTAGTATGCTAAGGTTCAACAAGTATTACTATTCGGAGTTCCCATTCACTATCGACTTCAATGATGGCGGCTATTTTTCTAATTACGGGATGGTGGTCGAAAATCCAAATGAACTAAAGACTTGGGAGATGCTTCCGTGGGGCGAAGATTCCAGCCATAATGCATTAGGATATAGATATAGCAAGAATTTGCGTTATAATGATATGGACTATGTTTACTTGCCGCAGACTGATTTGCCAGATGCCGATTCGATTTTCTTTAATTTCATGTATGCATACAGGAATAGGTTGACAAGCACCAATAAGGATTCTTTGTTCGTTGAGGTAAGCACCGACTGCGGTGCGACATTCCCGTATCGCATCTGGTCGAGAGGCGGATTGGATATGTGTACGCAGGAAGGTTCAGGTTCTTATTATGTTCCTGTAGATTATGCCGAGTTTGATACGATTTCGGTTTCGCTAGCCGAGTTCCGCGGGCAGAGTGTTATGGTAAGGCTTCTTGCGAAGAACGGAAGAAATTCCGACTTGTTTATCAGCAAAGTTATATTCGAAGGACCTTCAAACGCCTATAACTACGATTCACATAATGCAGAAAATAGCAAATTAGAGACTTTTCCTAATCCTACTAATGGATTTGTAACCATTATTATTCCTTCCGAATACATAGGTACAAATGCCTTCATATATAATGTATATGGGCAAATTACAAAAGAAATTTTCATTGACAATCAACATATTACAGTTGATTTATCGGATTATAGTGATGGTGTCTTATTTATAAGAATTGGAGATACAAATTTGTATGAAAAAATAGTGCTGTTAAAAAAATAGCAAAAAATTTGGGAGTTCAGAAAATTATTAATAATTTTACGGCTTGATTAATTTAAGGTTATTATGAATAGGAGAATTCTTAGTTCGATGATTTTGCTCGCCATATTGGCGACTTTGTCGGTTGTGTGTGTAAATTGTTCAAAAGACACTACAGAACCTTCAATATATTTCCTTGCTTTGGGGCCCAATGGAGACACCATTATTTCCAAGAAAGGAGACACAACCTTGCTGAGGTATGCAAAGTTTAATGATTTGGGCTATTATGTAGAAGATAACGAAAGCACCGCAGAAAAAATAGAAGTCGTTTCTGATATAAAAACTAAGCTATCAATTGATAAACAAGGTCGTGTTGCGGCAAAGCCTGGCGTATATACCATTACATACACTGCAACTGACGATGCTGGTAATAAAGGAACATTTACAAGAGAGATAACATGTAAAAATGTCAGCGATATATATGATGGCAAATATAAAACTGGACGTATAGAATCGGCTGGTGTTCCAATTGATACCACCGCTAATGGCAGTACTATATGCGCAAGCGTTTTAGGAAACAAACGTTATAATTCTCAAGTTAAGGCTGGAAATATACCTGGTGAAATTGTTTTCCCTCAAGTTGCAAAGCATATACACAAAGGTAAAGATGTTTCTTTCAAAATTAGTGCAAGCTTGTATTCATCAGAATTTTCACCAAACGATACCGAAAAATCTGATACAATAGGATACCTCGGATTGTCAAATAATCCAGAAGTGGTGATGTACGAAGGAATGACTTATGAGCAAGCTGTTGAGGCAATTCGATATACATATACTTACTTGAAGATTTTGCCGAACTCAGCAACCAAGGATTATAAATATTCAGTACCTGGAGATGACTCAACACAATATACAATCAAAGGAAAAGAAGAAACAATAAATGGCAAGAAAGTTCCAATGTCGAAGATTGTTTATGTAGATGGTGAATTTGACCACATTGAACTTATACTTGACATAACTCCTGTATATACCGGTCAAAGCAATCAAGCATCAATACAAGGGTACGTAGAAAAATACTATCGTATTGGTGATGATGATAAAGAATAATAAGAATATATAACAAAAAAAACTCGGAGTTCCGAGTTTTTTTTATATCCTCCCCCACCCTATAACAGATCAGCAGACATATCGAGTGGAGCTAGACGATAAGAATATCTTATCAAACGTAAAAGAAAATGCGTTTTTTAAATTCCGCTCCAGCCGCGGTGGCTTTTACTTTTTTGTTGGCAAAAAAGTAAACAAAAAACCATGTCCGCTGAGTCTGCTTCGCTAAAAATCGGATTCACTACGCTAAAAGTCAGAAACTTGTCTGCGTTTCACTCCGACTTCAAACAGACTGACTTTTTACGCTCTGTTTCTCCGATTTTCTTAACGCTCACCAGCCAAGGCGGCAATCAAGGTATCGCTTTCAGCGATGAGTAAAAAACGAAATACGTCTTCGGGAGATTCCGCTTTTTCGCATTACAAAACTAAATCTCCACATACTTTTTCCACTGTCCCTATAACACCCAACTGGTAATTTGAATTAGTAGGAATACCAGATGAACGATAATACAATGTCATCAGAACATCTCAAGAGCATATTCTACCGACTTGTTTAGCAATCGATTAAAATCGTATGTGCTACGAAAATCGTCAACAACATGCTCTATAAAACTCTTATCAAGGATGTAATCCTCGTCAATTTCTTTTTCAACAAGGAAACTTTTCAATCTATAGTAGCCTGCAAATTCATCATTAGCATCATAATCAGCAGGAATTTTCTTAAGGGAATCTTCCCATGTAAGTGTAAAATCCTTGGCATTACGAATAGCCTTATCAAAATTTTCCCCATCAAGCATTATTTCTTCACGGACACTTTTAACAAATCTTGGTTCTGGGCACCATAATCCAGCACATATAAAATGCCTAACATTGGGTTCTATATGTACATAATAACCTGCAAATCCACTTTTCTTGCCATGTGGACAAACAAATGTTCCTATATGTTGTTTGTAAGGAGTCTTGTCGTGCGAAAATCTAAGATCGCGATAAATCCTATATGTACAGTCTTTCACTTGCAAACCAGCAACGGACTTATCGAAACTTGACAATCCATCTATCAACCTGCGAGAGAAATCATTGTGGACAGCAAGCATTTCTTTATACCAATCCTTATGCGCATCAAACCAAACTTTGTTATTGTTCAGTTGCAGTTCCTTAAAAAAATCTAAAACTATTTTCATTGTTTTAGCAATGAGCTACATAGGGTTCAAAACGAGGATAAAGACAAAAAACTATATTAATTGACCACCACAAACTTTATTGCCTTGCGTTTTTTCTGAGCTTTCACACTATCACCAACAAGTATCTTTATGTAATAGTAGCCACTATTGTATTTTGAAACATCAATGGTTGTGTCCTTGCTATATATGTAGCCCGTATCCATCAACATTCCGTGTTCGTTGAATATCTGATAGTCATAAATGTCCTTTGTGATGTCATAGTTTGCTCTTACTGTTATCACCCCAGAAGATGTTGGATTCGGGAATATTTCAAATGTTACAATATCTGGTGTCGGTTCTGGTTCTGGAGTTACAGGCTTTGGCAAGACTTTAAGTCTAAGGGTTACAATTGAATCACAGCCTCCTTTATTTACAAATGTGTTGGTGAAAGTATATTCTCCGGCTTCTTGTATTGCAGGAAGTTCAAATCCATAGTTTGAGTAATCGCTGTCAATGTCAATGCTATCTATGAATTCAACATTGTCTATCTCCCTAATCTCGAGAAACAATATTACAATACTATCACAAATATTTCCAACGATTCCAGCAGGGAAGAATAAAGTGTCTGGTTCTTCGGTATATCTGTTTTCAAAACCATTGCCATTATAAACCTCCCCTTCGCATATATGTTCGTTCAAGTTTACCTGATAATGGTCGTCAACCATTAGGTTCAAGTTTACAATACTGTCACAACCATATCTGCTTGTCAGGAAAGCTTGGTAAACACCAGGCTGGCTTAGCATCTGTCCGTGGAAATCGTATGTTGCGCTTTCGCATATCGTAAGGTCAACGTTTTTGGTGTAAGTGTCGTGAACATTGAGGTTGAGTTCTACAACCGAATCGCATCCATTCGCCAATGGGTAAGAATTGCTTATGAAAGTAAAAGAACCTACGTTGTTCTGAATTGGTAAAGTAAATCCGTTTTGACTATAAGAGTCACCCTTGCAGATATGGTCAGAAATTGGATTAGTTTTTACACTATGGTAGTGGATGGTATAGGTTTTCGATTTGTCGCCGTGGGTAACATTTATCGTTGCTGTTTTTCCATCGGATGAAAGCGATGTAGAGTACGAAGCGCGTGGCGATGCCGTGGTTGCCGAAAGGTAGTTGGTTTCACCGCATGGTACATCTACGTAATAATCTGTAGTATTCTGGTTGAAGTTAGGAATGTTTGTTCCATTTACTTTTATCGATGAAAGGTTCGCATTGTAAATCAACTCAATATCATCAATGTAAAGTTCATCACCATCATCACCGCTCATGGCAATATAGTTTGTTGAGAATGTAATTAGAATGAATTGCGGGTCATTGGAAGGACAACCTTCGTATTCGATAGGTGTAGAATGTCGCTGCCATGTGCTGCCATTGTTTGAGAAGTTGTATGACGGAACTTTTCCCACAATGTGTGATTCGTATCCTGCCTGGTTTCCACCCAAAGGGTCTTGAAGGTTGTAGTTGTCGTGGATATAAAGGTGGCAGCATGCTTGGCTAGCCTCGCTTCTGTTAACAACCTTTGCCCAAAATACTATAGAGTCTGGTTTTGCGTTTAGACGATGGTTGTAATCGTTGTTATCTTGTATTGTGCGGTTTCCATTGCTATTGTCGCTTGCACTTGAACTCATAAGTCGCATTTGTCCGCTAGTCAATGCTCCGTTTGCTAATTTATTTAATATAGGTGTGTTTTTGGCTCTTAGGCAGCATGAATATTGTCCAGTAGCGCCTGGACGAACATCTGTCGAACGGCTATGCTTGGCACTTTTGGCATAAGAACATCCTGCTGCGAGAATTCCAGATAGTCCGCAGTATGCCGATGGATATGAGTTCCATCCTGTGGGTTCGCTTTCTGCATCTCCTGGCCAATCTTCGAAGCCTGGATTCTCTAATTGATATACTTGTGAATATGTGTTTTGAGGAATTGCTAATGCAAAAATCGCAATGATTGCAGTGATAAAAGTGAAATTCTTTATTCTCATTATATAAGCCTTTTAAAATTTCAAGGTACAAAGGTCTAACATTTTTTTTGAATAAATAGTTTTTGTGTGAATAATTTTCAAATAGCGGTTGTTAATGTGTTGATGGATAGTGGTTTATGGCTGACGCTGTTTATGGGTTTCATGGCTTCGCCGTTTCTAGGTTTCTTGGCTTCGCCGTTTGAAAGTTTATGTGGCTGCGCCGTTTCTAGGTTTCTATGGCTGACGCCGTTTATGGGTTGCGCAGTTTCTGGGTTTCTATGGCTGCGCCGTTTGAAAGTTTATGTGGCTGCGCCGTTTCTAGGTTTCTATGGCTGACCCATTTCTAAGTTTGGGCTTGCAGGCTAGAAGGCTAACAGTCTTGCAGACAGATAGGCTGACCATCCGTTGGATAGCCTTTAAGCCTTCTTATAGCCTTTTTGCCCCAAATCAAAAATCGTAACCTTTAGCTCGGCGAAACCAATCAAAAATCGTAATTCGTAAATCGTAAATAATATTGTACCTTTGCGCAAAACAATTGTTATGTATCGCTTTGATTTGTCGTTGGCGTTTAAGAATTTCAATCGTGAAGATGCAGAAAAGAGTGCAGAAAAGATGCTTTCCGATTTTCAGCGCATGCATTTCGAGAGGTATTATGCCAATCCGTTTCCATTGCGCAAGTCGGCGGTTATGATATTGCTTTTTGTTCGCGACGACAGGTTGAAGTCCATAATGATTGAACGCACCGACATAGGCAAGCACGCTGGACAGATTTCGTTTCCTGGGGGAAAAACAGAACCATCTGATGCCGACAGCATTGCGACTGCCATACGCGAAACTTTGGAAGAAATCGGCATTCAAGTGCGACGCGAAGATGTGATTGGCGACTTACCGCCCGTGAAAGTCCCAGTGAGTAGTTTCGAGATTTTTCCTGTAGTGGCTTTTGTTGATGGAATTGGCGATTTCAAAACATCGGAAAGCGAAGTCAAGAAAGTGCTTGAAGTCGATGTTGAGGATTTACGTACGTCGCTGAGCAATAGACCTGTGACAGTTGCAGAAAAGCAATACGAAGTTCCGAGTTTCATCTGTGGCAATTCGGTGGTTTGGGGTGCTACGGCGATGATTGTGGCGGAAATGTTTTCTGTGCTTTCTTAGCTCATTTCTGTCCAGAAATAATCAGATGCTGAAATGAGAAAGCCGTCTAAAATATTTGTAGATTCGATTCTGGTTAAGATGGTTTGATAATTTGCAAATTTTGAGTCATAATATGCTTTTCTCTAAGATTTTTATGCCTAATTGTGTGTCAGATATATTTTTTAGTTATTTTTGTAAAAAAGTTTTTGAAAATGAAGACGAAAGAAGAAATAGTAAGCGATTGGCTGCCAAGATATACAGGGAAGACATTGGAGAGTTTTGGCGAATATATATTGTTGACCAATTTCCAGTTGTACGTTGATTTGTTTGCCGAATGGAACAATGTGTCAGTGGAAGGGCTTGACCGTAATATGCCGAGTGCCACGGTTGACGGCATTACAATAATAAATTTTGGTATGGGAAGTCCCAACGCCGCAATAATAATGGATTTGCTGAGTGCAATTGCTCCTAAGGCTGTGCTTTTCCTTGGCAAATGCGGTGGCTTGAAGGCGAAGAACAAACTCGGCGACTTGATTCTGCCTATTGCCGCCATCCGCAGCGAAGGTACGTCGAACGACTACTTGCCTCCCGAGGTGCCTGCCCTCCCAGCGTTTATGTTACAGCGAGCTGTTTCTACTTCTATCCGCGACAACGGCCACGACTACTGGACGGGAACCGTGTTCACCACCAACCGCAGGGTGTGGGAATACGACGAGCGTTTCAAGAAATACCTTATCAAGACGCGTGCAATGGCTGTTGATATGGAGACTGCAACGATTTTCATCGTCGGTTTTGCAAACGAGATTCCCTGCGGAGCATTATTGCTAGTGAGCGACCAACCGATGGTTTCGTCAGGCGTGAAGACCGAGGCAAGCGACAAGAAGGTTACTGAGCAGTTTGTTCACGACCATTTAAAGATAGGTATAGATTCGTTGAGGATTATAAAACGAGGAGGATCATCTGTAAAACATTTGAAGTTTTAATTATAAGGTTCAATAAAATTGATCCTATAAATCAGATAAAACTTTTCCCATAAAAACAAAGAAAGCAAGCCATTAAGGTTTGCTTTCTTTTGTTTGTCGGGGTGGCCAGATTCGAACTGGCGACCCCCTGCTCCCAAAGCAGGTGCGCTAACCGGACTGCGCTACACCCCGAAAAAGCGAGCGCAAAAGTAATATTATTTTTTATGACTACAAATTTTTTTTCCTTTTTTTTACAAAAATTGTGTCGCATTAGGATTTATAATTACTTTTGTAAAAAATTTAGATTATGATACAAAGAATTCAGTCATTGTTCCTTTTACTTGCATTGATTTGCATATCAGTTTTTTACTTTGTTCCGTTCGGGTATCTCGAAATGCAAACTGAAACGGGAGTTGCAGATGTTCCAATGGGCCTTTACGGCATTGACTTTGGAGAAGATCATTATTCGACATTACCTTTGCTAGTATTAATATCATTTGTAGCTTTTACATTAATTGCTACGATATTTTTGTATCACCATCGAGTTTTTCAAATCCGTATCTGCATATTCAACATAATTATGGCACTTGGCTGTTCCGGACTCGCATTTTTCTTTTTATATCAAGCCTCAGAAAAGTTTGCAACCAACTATTCAACAAGCCTACTTGTTGTCCTCCCTATAGTTGCTGCAATATTTATTGCATTGGCTATAAGAGGAATCGCAAAGGATGAAGCCCTTATCAGATCTATCGACAGGATAAGATAACTGATTTACCGCTTCCCCATCTCCCTGTATTTCATCGGAGACATTTTTACTTCCTGCTTGAAATAGCGACAGAAGAACGAATCGTTGGAAAAATTGAGGGTTTCGGCAATCTGTTGTGTGCTCATATCGGTAGAATTCAGCAGGACTTTTGCCTCCACAATCACCCTTTCCTTTATTAGTTGAATTGGCGTCTTGCCCGAAGCCAGATGTATCATCCTAGAGAAATATTTGGGAGAAACACAGCAACGGTCGGCATAAAAAGATACCATACGTTCCTTGCTGCCATACACTTGCAAGTCGTCCATAAACTGCAAGTACAATTCATTTTCGCGACTTCCTTCATATAAAACATCTTCCTGTCCACCACTTTCTCCCAATTTCGAAAGAAAAGATGCCGCCGACACAAAAAGATAGCCCTTCACAACCTCGCTCCTATAAGCCACATCCACCGACGAATAAAACTGACGAATCTCCTTGTACAAACGCATCTGCTGCTGCATTTCATCATCATTGAGATGCATAAGGACAGGAACTGAACGATGCATAATATATGAGTTGGCGTTCATGGCGGAACTGTTGAACCACTCGTCGTTGCCATTGTCCTCAAATGCCATCGCTATTATTTTCAAGTCGTCGCTGCCAGAAAGGAATTCCACTATAGAACCACTTTGGACAATAAGAACATCGTTGCTTCCGACAACATACTCGTGCCGGTTCACAGTCGTCCTAATCGAACCTTTGTAGCAAAGAACCGACGACGTAAAAGTCAACTTGAAAGGATATGAAAAAGGCCGCGAATATGATACGTCAAAATCCAACATATTACGTTCGATGTCGAGATTGTCGCCAATAAAAATCGACTCCCCGACAACCATACCTTCATTGACTCGGTTGAAAAATCTCAGTAATATTTGATTTACAGGCGATTGCATACCAATGTACTATTTTTCGCAAAGATAGTAACTTTTTAAACATCAATACCCCCAAAAGCGAAAAATAGAACATTTATAACGAAAGATGAGAAATCGCCAAAATATCGCTATTTTATAATTTTGCACCCCGAAATTGACATAGTATGTCCATACGTGAAGGTTACATATCGAAAATCGACGAGAACAATCCATTTTGTTCTATAACAAACATTTACAACATTTTGGTGTAAACGAGGAAAACGTATGGCAAAAATCAACCTATCGGAATTTTTAGTAAAGAAGCGGGTTATTTTTATGCTCGCTGCCGTGGTTATTGCCATTGCTTGCGTATTCTTGATTCCGTACACCAACATAAATTCCGATATGTCACGCTACCTGCCCGACGACTCGCAGATGAAACAAGGAATCGACAAGATGTCGGAAGAATTCGGCGATGCCGGTCTAGGCTCTGGAATGGTGAGGGTTATGTTCAAGTCGTTGCCTGATAGCGCAAGGACAGCCATAAAGGATGAACTTTCGGACATCGACGGCGTGGCAAACGTAATCTACATCGAAGGCAGCGACGAATACAACCACGACGAAATGGTTCTGTACGAACTGCTTGGCAACAGCAAACGCAGTCAGCACGAACTTGCCGACGACATAAATTCCAGATACGGCGACCTTGTCATTGTTGAAACTAGCGAACAGGACACCACCGCCCCACTTGGCGTAATGCTGATAGCCTTTGCCCTGCTGCTTGTCGTACTGGTCATAATGTGCGAATCGTGGCTCGAACCGCCGATTTTCCTCGCGGCCATAGGCGTGGCGATTGCAATAAATATGGGAACCAACGCCCTGCTCGAAAGCGTATCGGCAACAACTAACTCCATCGCAGCCATGCTGCAACTCGTGCTTTCAATCGACTACTCCATAATCCTGGTGAACCGCTACCGCCAGGAAAAAACATCGGGAAAAGACAAGATTGAAGCAATGTCGGCAGCACTCGGAAAAGCCTCGTCGTCAATTGTAAGCAGCGCGTTCACAACCATAGTCGGACTTCTGGCACTCGTCTTTATGAAACTGAAAATCGGTGCCGATATGGGCATTGTGCTGGCAAAAGGTGTGCTTTGTAGCCTTGTAGCCATTTTCACCGTGCTTCCATTCCTAGTAATCCTGCTCGATGGTGCAATTGAAAAGTCGAAGAAGCGCGTACTGAAATTCCATACCGAACGGCTAGCAGGCTTCAGTATGAAATTCCGCATTCCATTGGCAATACTTTTCGTGATAATATTTGCAGGTGCGTACTGGCTGCACAAAAAGACCGACATTTCTTTTTCCATAGAACAGAAATCTCAAATTGCCAAAACATTTCCACAAAGAAACATCACTGCGCTTCTGTACGAAAATTCCGACTCGATAGAAATCATCAAGTTAGCCGACAGCATTTCAAAAAATCCACATATAAAGTCCTTCCTCTCCTACCCTTCGCTCCTGCAAAAAAAATATTCGGCGAAGGAAACCAAAGTATTGCTTGACGAAATGACAGTTATGTCAAGCGACCTCGATTTAGGGAACATCAGTACCACACAGATTGTCAACACATTGTACTACATAAAATCTGGAAACCTCGCCAACGAAAAAATAAGCCTGCACGACTTTGCCGTACTAATGTCAGAGTTTGCATCCGACACCACTTTCGCCTCAAAAATTGAAATTCCAACCATAGAAACCGACACAGCAATCGACACAAAGCAAGGTCTGAAACTGTTAGTTTCGCTCACCGACACTAGTTTCATAAACAAAAAACTCACAAGCGAAGAAATCTCCGAACTGCTTGGCATCGACAACGAAATGATTTCAATTATCTGCGAGGACAAAATGAGCATTACCGAAGTCATACAGACGGCAAAGGAACTTGTAAACAGCATAACGGAGAAACCAGCCAAGCCAAAAACTAACCCGACAGAACCTAAAACCACCTCCGCAAAAACGGAAACTCAAAGCCAAACGAACATCGCAACTGCCGACACCGCCCAAACTATTGTCGAATCCGTTCCCGACAACTACAATATCTACACCGACTCCACAAAAGTCCACAGCCAGTACACACCTGCCGAAATCGCCGAAATCATTGGAATGAAAGAAAAGAATGCTTCTACAATATTCTCTCTTTACGGACGAACCACAGGTCAGAAAACCAAAACGATGTCGCTGTACGAATTCATATATTTCCTCAACCACGACCTCTCAAAGAGAAAAATCTTTGCCTCGCAGTTCGACAACGAAAGTCGCGAATGGCTAAGCAACACCGAAAGCCTGATGGCGACAACCCTCACTTCAAATAAGCACAAAACTCCTGCTACAGAAACGACTTCGGCACATAATCCTGCACAAGACACTCTTCCAAAGCAAACAAAACAGGAAGAAAAGCCAAAGGAGACGCAAGAAGAAAAACACGACCTAGACATTTCCATTCCGACACCAAAAGTTGACAAGGAAATGCTTGCTATGCTTGAAAAAGCCGAGAAAATCACCGAAATTGCAAAAGAAGGCAAGACTTTTAGAGCAAACGAAATGCAGGAACTTCTCGGTGAATTCGGCACCGAAATCGACAGGACAATGCTCGACCTCGCCTATCTGTACCACGGCAGCAAAAATTACGAAAACGACAGTCTAAAGATGTCGGCGGAGGAAATTCTCGACCTCATCAACGACTCGATAATCAGCGATAAAAAGTTCTCATCTTTCATCGACGACAAAATGCGTTCCGATATGGCTCAGACCAACACTATGATAGACGACAACCTTGGCAAACTTCGCGGCAAAAACTTCTCGCAGGCAATCATCTTCAGCGACTACCCCAAGGAAGCACCAGAGACCAACGAGTTTGTAGAATCAATGACAGCACAATGCAATTCGCAACTTAAAGGAGAACACTACCTCATCGGCGAATCGGTAATGATGAACGAGATGCGCAACCAATGGGGCAGCGAAATGCTACTTGTGACGCTCATCACCATACTTTCGATATTTCTGATAGTTGCAATCACCTTCCGTTCGCTTGCCGTACCTGCCGTTTTGGTAATGACGGTAATGTCGGCGGTGTATATAAACGTTTTTGTCAGCGGACTCATCGGCACACTACTTTACCTTGCCTACCTCATAATGCAGAGCATTCTTATGGGAGCAACCATCGACTACGGCATACTTTTCGCCAACAACTACCGCGAAGCCCGCACCTCGCTGAGCGTAAAGAACGCAATATGGGAAGCCTACAAGTCGTCCACCCACACCATAGTAACCTCCGGCACCATAATGACAATCGCGCCGCTTGCAATGTCCTTTATGATGGATGACCCGACCACGATAATGATTCTGCAGTGCATAGCCATAGGCGCATTCGCAGCCGTAATGCTGATTATCTTCGTTCTGCCCGGACTGCTGGCTGCATTTGACAGGTTTGTAGCGAAAAGAAAGAAAATTTAACACAAAAACGCACTAACCGAAAGCTTGTTTGAATAGTTTTTTATGCTAATTTTGCACCATAATTAAACTTAACAAACACTTATGAAAAAGTTTTTACTTTCGGCAATTGCCGTATTAGCAATGACAATTTGCAGTTTTGCACAGATGCAAGTATGTTCGTGGTTCAACACATGTGCGCCACACGAAAACGAAGCCGATTATTCAACTGGTATAATACCTGTTTACCCTGTGGATATTGTTTGTACCGTAGGTGTGCCAGTTGACGAATGCATTAGCCTTAAGATTCCATCACAGATAAACGGTTCGGATATTAGTTCTGCTTTGAGTTTTGTTGTTACAATAAGCGTTAACAGCCTTACTTTAAACGAACTTTTAAATCTTCCAGACGGACTTACCGCCTGTGCAAGTGCAAACCCGATGGAAGCCAATGGTACTTATACACTACACATTACAGGAACACCAACTACTGCAGATGAATATCCACTGAATATTAGAGCAGAGATTGATGGAGAAACAAATTCTTCCTTCTTTCCCATTTCATTAATTAACAGCTATCTAAATGGACAAAATGGGTTTTCAGCAGGCATCACCATCAATGTAGTTGAACCTCCCCTTACTGCCGACTTCACAACTACACCTGAAGCGACAGACCTATTGACACAGGCAATCAATATCAACAAAGGCGAATCTGTTACATACACAAACACCAGCACAAGTGCCGACCACATTGTATGGACATTCGAAGGAGGTAGCCCTGCATCATCTACAAACAACGTAGTTACCGTAACTTACGCAACCGCTGGTTCTTACACAGCAACACTTACCGCATACAATGTCAACGAAACGATAAGCGACAGCAAAGCTATTACAGTAGTAGTAAACGTTAACCCAGAAGATGCTGTTACTGCCGACTTCACTACCGATCCAGAAGCGACTTCAATGCTAAGTTTTTCATATCTTTTTATCAATCAAGGAGAAAGCGTCACATTCACCGATGCGAGCGTCAACGCCCATCATATCGCATGGACATTTGAAGGTGGTTCTCCTGCGACATCAACCAATAATACTGTTGTAGTTGCTTACAATGAGACACCAAGTGGACTATACTTTACAGCAACACTTACAGCTTACAACGAAGATGAAACTATCAGCGACAGCAAGACTATATACATAATGGTTTCGGAAAATCCTACCGCAAATTTCTCGACAAATCCTGCTACAACAGGTATATTTTCTTATTACGTTTACATCAACGCTGGAGGATCCATTACATATACGAACCAAAGTGCTGCTACCGACCATATTGCATGGTCATTCGAAGGAGGCGACCTGACAACATCTACCGAAAACGAAGTTACTGTAACTTACTCCACGGCTGGTACATATACAACAACACTTACCGCATACAATGCCGACGAATCAACAAGCGACAGCAAGACGGTTACTGTTTATGTCATGGCTGCCGATTTCACTACCGATCCAGAAGCGACTTCAATACTAGGTTTTTCATATCTTTCAATCAATCAAGGAGAACCCATTACATTTACCAATGCAAGCACCAATGCCCATCATATCGCATGGACATTTGAAGGTGGTTCTCCTGCGACATCAACCAATAATACTGTTGTAGTTGCTTACAATGAGACACCAAGTGGACTATACTTTACAGCAACACTTACAGCTTACAACG
>Ga0310696_10003619_pt1 | contig 19211 bp, 15 predicted proteins | sample AusTroGonzalo_MG_4_FD_203885 | JGI IMG/M metagenome (GOLD analysis project Ga0310696, IMG submission 203885) | Bovine rumen microbial communities from tropical cattle in Woodstock, Queensland, Australia - Gonzalo_02 (v2) (version 2) | ecosystem: Host-associated > Mammals > Digestive system >... | reverse complement strand
TCATTGTCGCAGATGACCTTCCCCCACATCCTCACCCGCCTCATCTTCAGCGAGCAGCTCTACCGCGCCATGACCATCCTGAAAGGCGAGCCGTACCACCACGTGTAAGAGAAGAAAATTATAGATACTTTTTTTCACCTAAACAAAGTATCTTGTTTCATTTTTTGTATTTTTGCCACCCGATACAAGAAATCTCTTTGTATCGTAATTTATTGAATAACGAAGCGTTATGCTCGTCTTGTTGATGAAAACGTGAGAAACTTTCAACAATGGCAAGAGAGTGTAAGGTTCGCGCTTATAGCGTGGGCTGTTTGCAATTTCTTCCATTAAGGGTATTTCTCACGACCTTCATCAAAAGAAGTGGTGTACAGTGCCACGCTTCTTTTGTGGTATAGCATTTCCGATGGCATTGACGGAAGATTTTTGAAACAATGGAGTTGACAGATTTGCAAAAATCAAATTTTTTAAGACTTTACTGTATGGTGATGGCTGATGGTGTGGTTGAAGCAAAAGAGTTGGAAACTCTTTACCGTATTGGAAGAAAAAATTACAATCTCACCCCTGAAGAAATCAACAAGTGTGTCATTTCTTCAGGCACTACATTTGTACCACCATCTAAATCAGAAGATTGTATCGGTATTCTTTATGAAATGGCCGAAATCGCATGGGCTGATGGAAACATTGACACCACGGAAAGAGAATTATTATCTCGTTATGCTGTGCGTTTCGGTTACAAGGAAGAAAATGCAAAGGATATTGCTGACTTTCTTTTGTCGCAAGTCAAAGCAGGTGTCAGCAAATTAGATGTTGTAAATCAAATTACCAATGCTTAAATTCAAAACCATGGATAACAAAAATACAGAGACGAACTGGCTTGACAAGATAAAATCAGGACTATTTACTCGTAAAACAGATGCACGGGAAACCATAAAAACACCGAATGAAATCTTGAATCCTGATAGTCGTCGTGAAGGAGAAACATACCAGCAATGGGGAACACGTATGTGCGGTATAGTACAGGGGACTTTGACAGCATTACCTGCTTGCTTGCAAAAAGTATATTTGGAGATTTACCGTCATCAAGCGGATAATGTGCAATTGCAGGAACAAGCCCGTGCTAACACGCAGGCCGAAATTGACCAAAAAAATTTAGACAAACAAAGCGTTGAAAACCAAAAGAGTAGTCACCATAACAACATTAATGATTTTAACCATAAAATAGGAGAGCTAAGGGAAGAAAAACGGCAAATACAAAATGGAAAAGAAAAGGTAAACAAACAAGAAAGACTAAAATTGATTATTGGTATCATTATCATTTTGCCTTTAACATTCTATCTGTTTTTGTTCTATAGCTCTACCTTTTATTCTGCATTCATTCGCGAGGCTGAGGATTTTACATCACTAACAAGTGCAATGTTCGACGGCAATGCTTTGTCAAATGCGTTTGCTGCTGGGACAGCAAAATTTGCATTGTGTCTGACTTCTCCTTTCATCTTTTTGGCACTTGGATTCGCTTTACATTTTTTTACCACGCAAAATGATAAACTCAAATACGTTAAAGCATTAGCAATATTGCTTGTGACTCTTATGTTTGATTGTATTCTCGCATTCAAAATTGGAGAACAATTGCACGAATATGGAATAATAATAGGGCAATATCCTATTGGTGAAAAATACACGCCTAGCATGGCAGCACATGATGTTAATTCTTGGGCGGTCATATTTTGCGGCTTTATAGTATATATCCTTTGGGGAATTGTTTTCAGTCTATGTATGACCGCTTACAGTAAAATGGATTTTAATAGGACTCGTTTGGAAGAAATAAAAGAAGAAATTGAAAATTTCGAGCAAAAAATCAAAACGGAGCAAGATGCAATCAGAGCATTAGACTTGGAGATTTCCAAAATCAACAATATAATTGGCGAACTTATGAAGAGATTAGGTAATGAAGCATACATTGATTATGCTTCTGTAAAACAAGAGATGAACAACTTTTTTGTTGGTTGGGCTTCTCAAATGCAGATGCTATCTATATCCCTCGCCATTCAAAATGAAGCAAAGGAAATATTTAATCGCGAAATGTCAACTATTATTCCCAAATCTGAATAAAAAATCAACAAAGTATGAAAAAGAAAATTATAAGTATTCTTCTACTTGTCGTCTTTGTAACCGCTTCATGTAGCAAAAAAAAGGCGGACGTACCAGAACCGACTTCGTTAAACATTTCCATCTTTCTTGACCTCTCCGATCGGCTTGTCCGTGATATGACTCCCTGTCAAATGTACCGTGATACGGCAATTGTAAACTATTTAGTTGACTATTTCAAGCAAAAAACGTTGGGGCCAGCCATACTTCATAGTAAAAACAACTTAAAAGTATTTTGCTATCCTTCGCCCCAAGATTCAGAAATAACAGTGCTAATGAAGGGGTTAAGTGTTGATATAGGCGAAAAACAGGGTGTTGAAAAAAGGAGAGCTTTAGAAACAATGAAAGCAGAATTTCAGCAAAATCTTGGACAAATATATAACGAAACTCTGGAAGCAAAAAAATGGGTAGGATGTGATATTTGGGATTTCTTCTCAAGCAAAAAAGTAGATGATTACTGTGTGAGGCCGAACTCCCGTAATGTCATCATCATACTGACAGATGGATATCTCAATTTTAGTGGTCACAATTTTCAAGAAGGGGACTCATACTCGTATATCTCGGAAAAAGATGGAGCAAAAGGGCCTCTTATAGATAGAAGAATTGGGGAGTTAAAAGACAAAGGTTTAGAAATTTTATTGCTAGAAATGAATCCGATAAAGATAACACATCGAGATAAAATGAAGGAGACACTGGAAAATTGGTTCAAATCGATGGGTATAGAAAAAGTAGTGATATCTGAAACAGAGGCAGATATGGTCGCTACCGAAACAATTATCAAGAACTTTTTAGACAATAAAGAACAAGGTATTTAGGGCATCCCTCCTTTTCCGCGGCAGCACCCTTCCCACATTTCCGTACTTGTCGCCCGTGCCGCGGGCTGACGCACAGGGCCACTGCGCGCCCCACACTTCGGCGTCACTTCGTTCCGCCTACGTATGGGGTTAATAAACTATCACCCCTCCGGGGTGAGTGCAAATAAATCAATACTTCCAGAAATACGGCACAAGTTCGAAGTCGCAAGCCGCCTTGCGATTTTTGCCGTTAAGAAATTGAGCCGATTCGAGCGTGAAGAAACGCGAACTGTTTGAAGCAACACGGAATGGAATGCAGTGTTGCAAGTTTTCGCGTTTTAGCGAGAAACGGCCAATTTTAGGTAAAAATCGTGCAGCGGCAAAGCGCATTTCTTTTGGTTCGTTTTCTTTTTGCAATCGAAAAGAAAATGAACAAATATAACCATGAGGTTCAAGAACCCAATCGGAGGATGGCAAAACAAATGGAGTCATATTGCCTTCTTTGATTTGGAGACCTTATTTTTTTATAAAACGAACTCCTTTTTTCGTGCAGGGCATATCAATAATTTTCTTACTTTTGCACGCCTAAAATGGATAAATTTTTTTACTATGCAAATATCACATATTGAACACCTTGGCATCGCCGTTAAGAGTTTGGCTGATGCAATTCCCTATTACGAAAACATCCTTGGCGTGAAGTGCTACGCTACGGAAGAGGTCGTCGACCAGAAGGTGAAGACCGCCTTCTTCATGGTGGGACAGACCAAAATCGAGCTTTTGGAGCCCACCTGCCCCGAAAGCACCATCGCCTCCTTCATCGAGAAGCGCGGTGAGGGCATCCACCACGTGGCTTTCTGCGTGGACAATGCCGCCAACGCACTGAAGGAAGTGGAAGAGAAGGGCGTGCGCCTTATCGACAAGTGCCCCCGCCCGGGCGCGGAAGGCCTCATGATCGGCTTCCTCCACCCGAAGAGCACCGGCGGCGTGCTGACAGAATTCTGCGAAAACCCCAACAAATAGGATTAATAATTACAAATTTTCAGATACTTTATGAAGAGTCTTTTCTTGTCCGGCTTGCTGCAATTGGAGGCAGGTAGCGGATTTATGCACAGCCTTGTCGGCGGTATCCAGCAGTTCTGGAGCTATACGGGTTTCTCCAACGCCGAACTGGGCAACATCATCATGATTGCCATCGGCGCCTTCTTCATCGCCCTGGCCATTTTGAAAGAGTACGAACCGATGCTGCTCATCCCTATCGGATTCGGTATCATCGTTGGTAACATCCCGTTCACCGATGGTTTGCAGGTGGGTGTCTATGAGAACGGCGCCGTACTCAACTACCTGTATTTTGGTGTGTTAAAGGGCTTTTATCCCCCGCTGATTTTCTTGGGTATCGGTGCTATGACCGACTTCTCCGCCCTGATTTCCAACCCGAAGCTGATTCTTATCGGTGCAGCGGCGCAGTTCGGTATCTTCGGTGCCTACATCATCGCTCTGCACCTCGGTTTCACCCCGATGGAGGCCGGTGCTATCGGCATCATCGGTGGCGCCGACGGCCCTACGGCCATCTTCATCTCCTCGAAACTCGCCCCGAGCCTGATGGGTGCCATCGCCATCTCGGCCTACTCCTACATGGCTCTCGTGCCAGTGATCCAGCCGCCCATCATGCGCTGGCTCACCAACGACAAGGAACGCCGTATCCGCATGCGCCCGCCCCGCGTCGTCACCCACAGAGAAAAGGTGCTCTTCCCCATCCTCTGTATCCTCCTCACCGCTTTCATCGTTCCCACCGGCCTGCCCCTCCTCGGTATGCTGTTCTTCGGTAACTTGCTGAAAGAAAGCGGTGTGACCAAGCGTCTGGCCAACACCGCGTCCAACGCCCTCATCGACATCGTCACCATCCTCATCGGTCTGACTGTCGGTTGTTCCACGCAGGCATCCACCTTCCTGAACTACAAGTCCGTGCTGATTTTCTTCCTCGGTGCCGTCTCGTTCGTCATCGCCACCGCCACCGGTGTCTTGTTCGTCAAACTGTTCAACGTTTTCCTCAAGGAAGGCAACAAAATCAACCCGCTCATCGGTAACTCCGGAGTGTCCGCCGTGCCCGACAGCGCGCGTGTTTCCAATGTGGAAGGTCTGAAATACGACAAGACCAACTACCTCCTGATGCACGCCATGGGTCCCAACGTGGCCGGTGTCATCGGTAGTGCCGTCGCCGCCGGTGTCCTCCTGAGCTTCTTGTATTAAGAAACCCTGTAGAGACGCAAAATTTTGCGTCTCTACAATGAGATGTTTTGCGTCTCTACAAATTACAATAAAGATGCGTCTCTGCACATTTACGCATCAACAACAAATGAAACCATATCGAGACGCGCGTTTTGTGCGTCTCTTTTAAAATAAAAGCAGACATGAAAAATCCTGTGCGTTACACCATCACATCCGCGCTGCCGTATGCCAACGGCCCCGTCCATATCGGCCATCTTGCCGGCGTTTACATCCCTGCCGACATCTATGCCCGCTACCTCCGCAACAACGGCAAAGAGGTGCTGTTCCTCGGCGGCTCCGACGAGCACGGCGTGCCCATCACCCTCAAAGCCCGCAAGGAAGGCGTGACTCCGCAGGACATCGTGGACCGCTACCACAATATCATCAAGCAGTCGTTCAAGGAGCTGGGAATCTCGTTCGACATCTATTCCCGCACCTCAAACCCCACGCACCACGAAACCGCCGCCGCCTATTTCACCAAGCTTTATAATGAAGGGAAACTGGTGGAACAAACCTCCCAGCAGTATTACGACGAAGAGGCCAAGCAGTTCCTTGCCGACCGTTACATCGTGGGCGAATGTCCCCACTGCCACAACGAACGTGCCTACGGCGACCAATGCGAGGCCTGCGGTGCCACTTTGAACGCCACCGACCTCATCAACCCGAAATCTACCCTCAGCGGCAACCCGCCGGTGATGAAGGAGACGAAACACTGGTATCTTCCTCTGAATGAGTACGAACCGTGGCTGAAAGAGTGGATTCTCGAGGGTCACAAGGACGACTGGAAGGTGAACGTTTACGGCCAGTGCAAGTCGTGGATTGAGGCGGGACTTCATCCCCGCGCCGTCACCCGCGACCTTTCGTGGGGCGTGAAAGTGCCTCTTCCCGAAGCCGAGGGCAAGGTGCTGTATGTCTGGTTCGACGCCCCCATCGGTTACATCTCCGCCACCAAGGAGTGGACCGCCGCACAGGGCCGCACCGATTGGGAAAAATGGTGGAAAGATCCTGATACCCGGTTGGTTCATTTTATCGGAAAAGACAATATCGTGTTCCACTGCATCATCTTCCCCTGCATGCTGAAGGCGGAAGGCAGTTACATTCTCCCTGAAAACGTACCTGCCAATGAGTTCCTGAACCTCGAAGGCGACAAGATTTCCACCTCCCGCAACTGGGCCGTCTGGCTGCACGAGTACCTCCAGGACTTCCCCGGCAAGCAGGACTCCCTCCGCTACATGCTCACCTCCATCGCGCCGGAAACCAAGGATTCCGACTTCACATGGAGCGATTTCCAGGCCAAGAACAACAACGAGCTGCTGGCCATCTTCGGCAACCTCGTCAACCGCACGATTGTACTGACACACAAGTACTACGGCGGCATCATTCCCGAAATGGGACCGGTTACCGACCTTGAAAAAGAGGTGATGGCGAAGGTGGCGGAATTCCCGCAGCGCATCGGCGAAAGCATCGAAAAATACCGTTTCCGCGAGGCACAGGCCGAACTGATGAACCTCGCCCGCCTCGGCAACAAGTACCTCACCGAAACCGAGCCGTGGAAGAAGCAGAAGGAGGATCCCGAATATGTGAAGACGATTCTGCACCTCTCGCTCCAGATTTGCGCCAGCTTGTCGGTACTCTGCGAACCGTTCCTTCCTTTCTCTGCCGAAAAATTGCAGAAGATGCTGAACCTCAACAACAAGAACTGGAACGACGGCGGTCGCACCGACCTCCTCAAAGCCGGTGACAAAGTCAACGAGGCAGAACTATTGTTCGTGAAGGTAGAGGACGACGCCATCGCCGCACAGGTGAAGAAACTGGAGGATGCGAAGAAGGCCAACCAGCTGGCCAACGCGCCCGCCACACCCGCCAAGGAGGACATCACCTACGACGATTTCCAGAAGATGGACCTCCGTGTCGTCACCGTGCTGGAGGCTGAACGTGTACCGAAAACCAAGAAGTTGCTGAAACTCAAGGTCAACACGGGCGTGGACACCCGCGAAATTGTGTCAGGTATCGCCGAATTTTACGAACCGGAGACACTCGTCGGGAAACAGGTGCTGATGCTTATCAACCTCGCACCCAAGGAGATAAAAGGGGTGAAATCGCACGGGATGGTGCTGATGGCCGCCAACGCCGACGGAAGCCTCAACCTGATGCAACCCTCGAAAGAAATCAACGCCGGCAGCACCGTACAATAACGACCGTGGCCGGCATTTACGTCCATTTCCCTTTCTGCAAGCAAAAGTGCATCTACTGCAACTTTTACTCTGTGGCTTCGCAAAAAGAGAAAGCGGCTTATTGGGACGCACTCTGCCAAGAAATTGCCGAGACAACCGATTTTCTTCCCACAAACCATATTGATACTCTGTATTTTGGCGGTGGAACGCCTTCGCTTTGCACCCCATTTGAATTAGAAAGAATCATCAAAGAGATTCAAAGATTTTATCATTTTAATTCGGTTTTTGAGTTTACGATGGAGGCCAATCCGGAGCAGCTGACAATGGAGTATCTTCAAGATATCCAATCGATGGGGATAAACCGGCTGAGCATCGGGGTACAATCGTTTGATGATGAAATCCTGCGCTTGCTCAACCGGCGGCACACGGCGGCAGAGGCTATCCGGGCGGTGGAGAATGCGGCCAACGCCGGCTTCACAAACCTTTCCATTGACCTCATTTACGACATTGCCTATCGGACGAAAGCAATGTGGCAAAGTGACTTACAGAAAGCGCTATCCCTGCCACTCTGCCATTTATCGGCATATTCCCTGACAGTGGAGGAAAACACGATATTGGCGCGGCAGATTGCCAACGGTAAGGAATTTGTCCCCGACGAATGCGACACGGAGCGCGATTATGCCCTCCTTATCGAGCAGACGGAAAAAGCGGGCTTTGTCCAGTACGAAATCTCGAACTTCGCCAAAGGCGGCATGGTTTCGAGGCACAATTCGGCCTACTGGAACCGCACGCCCTATCTCGGGCTGGGGGCTTCGGCACACTCCTACAGCGGGAATGTCCGCCGCTGGAACGTGGCCAACCTGCACCAATACATCGACGGCATGCTTCGGGGCGAGGCGGTGAGGGAGAGCGAGACGCTCTCGTCCGACGACCAATATAACGAATATGTGCTCCTGCGGCTCCGTACCAATGCCGGCCTTGACCTTGACGAACTCACCCGATTATTCGGTTCTGATTATAAAAATTTGTTTTTCAAACAATTGAAAAACATCAAGACCGATTATTACTTGATGGAAAAGAATAAGATTCAGCTCACCTATACGGGGCGGTTGTTTGCCGATGCCGTGGCGATGGAGCTGTTTGCGTAAAGGATGCTTTTGCAATAGACGTTACTCTCTTGTTATTTCCTTCAAAAATACGATAGTATTTCTGCTCAACTATTACAGCTGTTTGAAATAGTCAATCGTTTTCATAATCCCTTCTCGAAGCTGGATGGTCGGTTCCCAATGCAGAATTTCCTTGGCTTGGTCAATCACCGGCTGACGTTGCTGCGGGTCGTCGGCAGGGGCGGGGAGGAACACTATTTTTGACTTTGAACCTGTAAGCTCTATCACCAATTCTGCTAACTGTCTGATGGTGAATTCTTTTGGATTGCCAATGTTGATGGGTCCGATCACCGAATCATCGGTAGCCATCATCCGGATCAGCCCGTCGATGAGGTCGTCGCAGTAGCAGAAGCTACGGGTCTGGTTGCCGTCGCCGTAGAGGGTGATGTCCTCGCCATGCAGAGCCTGCATAATGAAGTTGGAAACGACTCTCCCGTCGTTGGGGTGCATCCGCGGTCCATAGGTGTTGAAAATCCGCACTACCTTGATTCTCACGTTGTTCTGACGATGATAGTCGAAGAATAGCGTTTCGGCACACCGCTTTCCCTCATCGTAGCAGGAGCGGATGCCGATGGGGTTGACGTTACCCCAGTACTCCTCCGGCTGCGGGTGGACGACGGGGTCGCCGTAAACCTCGCTGGTCGAAGCCTGCAAGACCTTGGCGTGGATGCGCTTCGCCAACCCCAGCATGTTGATGGCGCCCATCACGGATGTTTTCACCGTCTTGATGGGGTTGTACTGGTAATGGATGGGCGAGGCGGGACAAGCCAGATTGTAGATTTCGTCCACCTCGATATAGAAGGGCGCAGTGATGTCGTGCCGGATGACCTCAAAGTAGGGATTATCCATCAAATGGACGATATTGCGCTTGTTTCCAGTGAAATAGTTATCAAGGCAGATGACCTCGTTGCCTTCGTTCAGGAGGCGTTCGCAAAGATGGGAGCCGAGGAATCCGGCCCCGCCGGTGACTAATATCTTTTTCATTGTTCGGTTGTTTTTGTCGTTACTTTATGTGCCCGTATGAGGATGTGCTTTTTCCCGAATGTGGTGGCGAAAAGGGTGATTTCCCCGCCCGCATCCAACTTGAGGCGTTTACGGAGCTCCGCCTCACCCATCGGGAAATTCCGGATGGTAATGTCCGCTTTGGCCACTCCTTGCAGCCCCGCCTTCAAGTCGGCCTTGCCCATCCCGAAGGCGGCCTCCACCTCGAAAATACGGCCGAAGAAGTCGGAGACGAGGTCGGACGCGGTATATAGATGGCTGTGCGGGTGCAGTTTTTCGAGGCGGCAGCGGGCGGCTTCGGCGTTCATCACCTCCGCCTTCATCAACGGGGCGGCGGGCTCATACAGATACCGTCCCACCTCACGGGCGTAGCCGATACTGCGGTTACGGTCGTCGTACGGGAAGGTGGCTTTCCGTACCGTGCCGTCGCGGGCGATGTCGACGCAGGTGACGGTAAGGCCGGCATTTTCACGGTTCGCCAACAGCAGCAGCTCCTTCACCTCGCCCGCGACGGCCACCACGTGGATTTCGGCAATGCCGTCCAACGCCCGCACAGCCGAGGTGATGTCGTACATCGGTGACAGCTTCACGAGGACGGTTTCGTAGCGTGCCGTGAGCTGCGGCCACCAGCTTATCAGATCGGGGGTGCACTCCTCCAAAAGGAAGACGCGCCGGCCCGCATCGCGCCGCGACGGATCCAGGAACACGCAGTCCGCGTCGGGCAGGTTGCCGATGCTCCCGTCAGGATTGAGCCGCGCCTCCACGTTGGGAAGCCCCAGCTTCCCGAAGTTGTGACGGGCCAGCTCCACGAGGTTCGGCTGCATTTCCATGTAAACCACCTTCTTGAAACGGCGGGCGAAGAAGCTGCAGTCCACGCCCATCCCGCCAGTGGCGTCCACCAATGTGCCGCCCGCCACGAGGGAGGCCTTGTACAAAGCCGTCAGCTCCGAGGAGGCCTGCTCCACCGACAGCGGCGGCGGAAAAAGCAAATCGAAGTTGCCGTACCACGACGGCAGCTTCGATTTGGCTTTCTGTCGTGACTGTATCTGCTGCAACAGCCACTTTTTGTCGGAATTACCGTACCACCCGTCCTTGGCCGACAACGCATAGATGTCGTCGTTCAGATGCTGGCGGATGATATCGGCCTCTTCCATGGTTATTCCTGATTGTCGGAACCCATCGCCTTGAACTTGTATTCCAGCTCTTTGACCTGTTCCTTGGCGGCTTCGATCTTCTTGGCGAATTCGGCCTTGAGGAGGTCGGCGTTCTTGGAATTCTCGAAGAAACCGAGGTTGTTCTCCCAGATGGCGATTTCGTCTTTCAGCTGGGCGATCTTGTTGGCGAGGAAGCGGCGTTCCTTGTCAAGGATACGGTCGGAGCCGGGATCGCCGAGTACGCGGCTGGAGTTGCGGTTCCCGCTGTGGCGAACTTCAAACGAGCTGACTTTCAGGTCGGCGAAACGTTTGTTGAGGGCTTCGCGGTAGGCGGCATGAATGCGGTCTTTCTCTTTTCTGGGAACGTATCCGATTTCCGTCCATTCGCGCTGGAAGGCGCTCAGTGCCTCCAGATTGGCGTTTTTGTCATCGCTGAATTCGTAATCCAGAATACGTTGGATGAGGTCCTCTTTCTTGCGGAGGTTCTCCGTCTCGTTCTCTTCCACATTGCCAAAATACTTGGCTTTGGCTTCGAAGAACTTGTCGCAGGCGGCGCGGAAACGTTTCCAGAGAGCTTCGGAATGTTTGCGCGAAGTGGTGCCGATTTTCTTCCACTCCTGTTGCAGGGCGATGATGGCATCGGTAGCGGCGCGCCAGTCGGTGCGTTCGGCAATGCCTTCGGCCTGGATGATGAGGTTCAGTTTCTGGTTGTAGTTGTTCTGCTGTTCCTCTTTCACCTTGGAGAAGAACTCCTTCTTCTTTTCAAAGAACTTGTCAAGCGTGCCTTTGAAGCGGGTCCAGATTTCCTCGTTTACTTTCGGCGGTGCGGCACCGAGAGTCTTCCAAACTTTCAGCAATTCAGTGAGTTGGTCGCTGATAGCGTTGAATTCGTTGGCATTTTCGGCGGGTTGTGCCGTAAACTCCTCGGCCTTTTCGCACAAGACGAGCTTGGCGTTGTAGTTGTTCTGCTGTTCGGCGAAAAGCTCGTCGTAATGTTCGCGGCGGCGCTGGTTGATCTGGTCGGAAGCGGCTTTGAAACGTTCCCAAAGTTCTTCTTTCTTGTCGTCCGGAACGGGTCCGATTTCCTTCCACTGGTCGTGGAGGTCCTGAAGGGCGGAGAAAGCCTGATTGATGGATTCCACCAGCATCAGTGCTTCGGCCTGTTCGCATAATTTTATCTTTTGCTCAAGATTCTTCTTGAGATCCAAATATTTGAGTTCCTTGTTGATACGGAGAATATCGAAGAATTTCTCCACAAAGAAATGATAGTTCTGCCAGAGGTTGTTGGACTCGTTCTGCGGCACGGGACCGACGGATTTCCACTTTTCCTGAAGGTCTTTGAACTTGTCGTTCAGAACCTTGAGGTTGGTTTCGTTTTCCACGAGCACGCGCAGTTCTTCAATGATGCCGCGTTTGGTCTCCAAGTTCTGCTGTTTTTCTTTTTCAAGATTCTCCAAGAATTTCTCCTTGTTGTCCTTGAAAGTGTGCAGAGCCTCATTGAACTTCAGCTCGATGTCGGTGACTTCGGGCTTGAAATCCTCTTCCTTGTTGTTTTCGTCAGCGAGGAAGGCTTCTTTCTGGGCCTGACGGTTTTCTTTGAGGATAGCCAAGATGTTGGCTTTCAGCACGCCCACGCGGGTTTTGATTTTGTTGTAGTCGGGTTCAGTGACCACACGGCTGATTTCCTCAACGGCCTTGTCCAACGGAAGGTCTTTGTACTCTGCCTCGATCTGTTCGAGGGTTTCCACCGGTTCTTCCGGAGCGGGTTCGGCCTCTACGGGTTCCGCGGCGGCCTCGTTGTTTTCGATTTCGCTCATCATTTCGGCAGCGGTTTCGGTAGCCGGTTCTGCAGCGGGCTCCTCCATAGCGGGGGCTTCGGCCACTTGCTGCGGTTCCTCTGCGGGAGCAGCGGGCTCTTCGGCGGCTACAGGTTCTTCCGCAACTTGCGGCTGAGCCTCTTCAGCGGGGGCGGGTTCTTCAACCACTTCGGGTTGGACTTCCACAGCGGGTTCGGCGACCGGTTCCGTAGCTTCCGGGGCGGGCTCCACAGCGGGAGCGGCGGGTTCTTCAGAGGCGGTTTCTTCTACGGCCTGCGGCTGTGCCTCTTCTTCGGCGGCAGGTTCGGCGGGAGTCTGCGGAATTTCTTCCGTTACAGTTTCCTGTGCTGCTTCGGGAGCGCAGGGAGTCGCATCAAGATTCTGATTTTCATCATTTTCCGTGCGGAGAAGGTCTTTTTCTTCCATAAAATAAAAAGAATTTTAAATGAATAAATAGGTTGTTTGATTAGGTATTACTTTTCTTTGTTTTCTTTTTTGTCGTACTGGTAAATTTCGCGGCAGATGGCGTCGTACTTTTTGTAAAGCACGCGGCGACGGAGCTTTAACGTTTGTGACAGCTCGCCGGTCTGGGTAGTCCAGCTGTCGGCCACGAGACGGAACTGCCGTATCTGCTCGTGTTCGGGGAGTGTCTCGTTCAGATGGGAAATCTCCCGCTGGATGCGTTTGATAACACCTTCGTTATGAACAAGTTCTTCGTTATCAACATAGTGGACTTTGTGCTTGGCACACCAGAAGTGCAGCGTGTCGAAGTCGGGGACGATGAGGGCCGCCGCAATCTTCTCGTTTTCGCCGATCACCATCGCCTGCTCGATGAAGGAGGACTCCTTCAGTTTGTTCTCCAGCACCTGCGGCGCGATATACTTTCCTGTGGAGAGTTTGAAAATCTCCTTCTTGCGGTCGGTGATTTTCAGGTAGCCGTCCACCAGCATTCCGATGTCGCCGGTATGGAACCAACCTTCCTCGTCCACCACAGCCTTGGTGGCGGCATCGTCCTTGTAGTAGCCCACCATTAAGCAGTCGCCCTTGGTGAGGATTTCGCCGTCGTCGGCCAGCTTGAACTCGATGCCGGGAAGGATGGGGCCGACGGTGCCGGGGTGCAGCTCCCGTTTGCGCGGGTTGTTCACGGAAATCACAGGGGATGTTTCCGTAAGTCCGTATCCCTCATATATTTGCAGTTTTGCAGCGGTAAAGGTGCGGATGATTTTCTCTTGGATGGAGCTGCCGCCCGAAACGATAATCATCGGCATACCGCCGAGGTTTTCGCGCCATTTGGAATAGACCAATTTGTCGGCAAGGTCGTATTTTTTCTTGTAGAACCAGCTTTGGTTCTCATTATCATATACTTGTGCAATACGGAACGCCCACTTGTAGATGCTTTTCTTGATGCCTTTGAGATCTTTTCCGGCGGCCTGCAACTTGTTGAACATCGTTTCCAGAACGCGGGGCACGGCGCAGAAGCCGGTGGAGTGGATGTCCTTCAAATCCTTAGCGATGGAGGCCAGGCTGGTGGCGTAGTAGATACTGGAACCCAGAATCTGGTACATATAGTTGCACACGCGCTCATAGACGTGGCTGAGGGGCAAGAAGCTGAGGATGACATCCTTGGAGGTGTGGGTGTGGAGGGAGGCCACGGTGGCAGCGTTGATCACCATGCTCTTGTGACGGAGCAGCACGCCCTTCGGGTTTCCGGTGGTGCCGGAGGTATATATAAGGGTTGAAATATCCTCAGGTGACGTTTCTTCCTTGATTTTCTGGATAGTGGGAGCCCATTTTTCGTAGTTGGCGCGTCCGATTTCGAGAAACTCGGCGAAGGGACGGCGGCCCTCGATGGGGTCGATGGTGAAGACCTGCGGGTTCATCACCAGCTCAGGGATGGCGGGTTCCACGCGGCGGTAGATCTGTTCCACCCCGATGAAGATGAACTTGGCATCGGAGTGGTTCAGGATGTACTTGTATTCGGTGGGACTCAGGGTGGGATAGACGGGCACATGCACGCAGCCGGCCATCGTAATGCCCATATCAAGGAAGTTCCAAGCGGGGCGGTTCTGCATGATGGTGGCCACCTTGTCGCCTTTCTGCACGCCCAGTTCGAGGAGGGCGGCGGCGATGGCGTTGGCGTGTTCGCAATACTCGCTAACGGTGTATTCCCGCCATTTCCCGGTGGTGTCGCGGCGAGCTAAAACGACTTTGTTTCCATAGTTTTCTTTGAGATTGTCAAGAATGTCAAAATTACGCAGTAGCTTCATTTGCGTCTCTTTTTTTGGGGTGGCAAAAATACAACAAAGTTCGTCAAGTTCAGCAGGATTATAAAGTTTGTCAAGTTTATAAAGTTCTTCAAGTTAAAAGGTGCAACTGCGGACTTGCTACATCGGCAATTCGGGTTTCCCTATGGGATAATGAACATTCTCATATTCTTCCACCATATCACATAACATATCCATCTCCAGCATATTCGGATCATCATCCGGGACATTGTCGCCTGTGAGGGGTAGCAATTCGTCAATTCTTTTCAGTGCTGCTCTGTATGCAGTTTCGTTTTCTATCTGTCTCATAACCAGTTTTTTGCGGTGCAAAAGTACACAAATTTCCGATATATAAAATATTCTTCCAAAAAATGTATATACTTTTCCGATTTTCAATTTTCACCTTTCCATTTTCAATTTATTTGTATTTTTGCCCCGTTGTTCGTTCCGATGCCCGGACGGGCGGAAGGCGGGCGAAAAACATATATAAAAGGCGTTGAGTCAACGTCTTATCTGCGGCCGCTTGAACTTCGCAAATTCTAAACTAACCGCACGGTAAGGCAATGTTTCAATGCTCATTGTTTTGTGTATTCCTTGTGGATTATACACAGCGTGGGCTTCAGCATTGCTTATCTTCGGTTGGTAGGCATGCGAAGGCCTAAGCGGCGGGATGAGCGATGAAACTCTGATTCCCGCGCTTTTTTATATGTTTTCCTGAAAATCAAAACATTACCTTGCGCAGGGAATCCGCAGGAAATGAAATACAAAACAATATGTTCAAAAATTTCAAATTTATCGGAATCGTCTGCCTCGTTCTGGCAGCAATGGTAGCTTTTTCTTCTTGCTCTAAACCCGAAAAGCAAATTATCGGAAAATGGAAAATCACAAAAGCCAAGTATATTGAAGAAGGTTATGATTTGGGAGGAGATGACAAAGGCGAAATATGGACTTTCCGAGACAATGGAAAGTGTGTCTTGTTTATGGGAGGTTTTGAATACGATGGGAGCTATTCTGTCAAAAAAAACACCTTGACGATAAATGTTCAGTATCGTGATGAACGTTTTTACTTTACTCTTTCTGGAGATGTGGATATTGACGAATTAACTAAAGATGAAATGGCAGTATCGGGAAATCCTTTCTTCATGGATTATGAAAATTTATACTCGTGTTGGCCAAAGATTTCATACGAACTTGAAAAAAATTAGCTATCTTCTATAAAGGAACGAGGGCGGGCAAATGAGTTTTGTCCGCCCTCTTATTCTCTCTTCCGCGGCATCACCTGCGGTGTTCTTCCGCACCTACCGCCCGTGCCGCGGGATGACACAGAGGGCCTTCCCGCACCCCAGATTGCGCTCCACACTACGTTCCGCTTATCTGGGGTTATTGAAATATCACCTCTCCGAGGTGAGTGAGATTGAATCAATACTCACAGAAATACGGCGCGATTACGAAGTCGCACGCCGCCTTGCGATTTTTGCCGTTAAGAAATTGAGTCGTTTCGAGTGTGAAGAAACGCGAACTGTCCGAAGCAACACGAAATGGAATGCAGTGTTGCAAGTTTTCGCGTTTTAACGAGAAACGGCCAATTTTAGGTAAAAATCGTGCAGCGGCAAAGCGCATTTCTTTTCGTCTATTTTCTTTGGGCAATCGCAAAGAAAATAGACAAATATAACCGAAGGTTAAATGCACGATTTTGGGGCTGACAAAAACAATAATTTTGTTTTGGCAACATTGCCAAAATTTTCGGAGTTTTTGGGATGGTGATGCGCGGATACCCCTCCCCTCTCAGTAATCAATCTTGTAGGTGCAGTGTTTCCACCGCTGGAGGACGCCCACAGCCTCGTTCCGCAGCCGCTGGTGGGCAGAAACCCTTCTTTCCGACCAGCTGAGGTTTAATTCATTATAAATGAAGGAGTCGTCGAAGCCGGCGGCAGAGGCGTCCGAGCGGTCGGCGGCAAAATAGACGGTTTCGAGATGAGCCCAGTAGATGGCGCCGAGGCACATCGGGCAGGGCTCGCAGCTGGTATAGATGTCGCAACCGTCAAGTTGGAACGTGCGGAGGGTGCGGCAGGCCTCCCGGATGGCTGTCACCTCAGCGTGGGCGGTGCAGTCGTTGTCGAGCGTGACGCGGTTGCTGCCGCGGCCAATCACCTGTCCGTCCTTCACAATCACCGCGCCGAACGGTCCGCCTGTGCCCGTAGCCAGGCACTTCTTCGATAGCTCAATGGCCTCCCGCATGAATTTTTCTTCGTACATAATATCATTTTTTAAGGTTGCAAAGGTACGACTAATAATTTGGATATCGTTCAGAAAAACCTGAATTATTAATGTTTCTTAATTCTGAAAAATATTTACCTTTGCAGGTTCAAACAACGTAAAGACTATTTTTTGCATATAATTATAAATCAAAATATTAAGGTATGAAGAAAAAATTATTCTTGGCAGCAATGATGCTCTGCCCGTTCCTTTTGCACGCCAGTGAGGCCGACCTCACCCTGCCGAACTTCTCGCAGGTGAACTTTTTCAACGGAGCCCTCACCGGCAAAGCACTCCTTCTATGGGGTGCTATCATCGTGATTATCGGACTTTTGTTCGGACTTTTCCAAGCCCTGCGCATCCGGAAAAAGCCCGTCCACGATTCCATGAAGAAAGTGTCGGAAACCATCTATGAAACTTGCAAAACCTACCTGCTACAACAGGGCAAGTTCCTGCTGATTCTGTTTGCCATTATTGGCACCGCCATCTGCTTCTATTTCGGTTTCCTTAACGGAAAGTCGCTGCCGCAGGTGCTCACCATCCTGTTGTGGACGGTGCTCGGTATCGGCGGTTCCTACATCGTGGCTTGGTTCGGCATCCGCATCAACACCTTCGCCAACAGCCGCACCTCCTTCGCCTCCTTGCAGGGCAAGCCGTGGCCGGTGGTCGCCCTTCCGCTGCAGTCGGGTATGAGCGTCGGTCTGCTGCTCATCACCATCGAGCTGCTGCTGATGTTGGTGATTCTGCTTTTCATCCCTGCCGAAAGTGCCGGAGCCTGCCTCATCGGCTTCGCCATCGGTGAATCTTTGGGTGCCAGTGCTTTGCGTATCGCTGGAGGTATCTTCACCAAGATTGCCGACATCGGTTCCGACCTTATGAAGGTCATTTTCAAAATTGGGGAGGATGACCCGCGTAACCCCGGTGTCATCGCTGACTGCACAGGTGACAATGCCGGTGATAGCGTCGGACCCACCGCCGACGGTTTCGAAACCTACGGCGTGACGGGTGTCGCCCTCATCTCCTTCATCATCCTTGCCGTCCCCTCCGTGGAACTGCAGGCTTTGCTCATCGTCTGGATTTTCGCTATGCGTATCCTGATGGTTTTCACCTCTTTGATTTCTTACGGCATCAATGATTTCGTTTCCAAAATGAAATACAAAGACGCCAACAACTTCAACTTTGAAAGCCCGCTGACCTCCCTCGTGTGGATTACCTCTATCGTTTCCATCGTTGTCACATTTGCTATCAGCTACTTGCTGCTCAACAACTATAGTTTTGCTGCGGAAGGTTCCGTCTCCGCCAGCATTTCCGGCGATATGTGGTGGCGCTTGGCCTCCATCATCAGCTTGGGTACATTGGCTGCCGCTATCATTCCGGAACTCACCAAGGCTTTCACGAGCTCCAACTCCCGTCACGTGCAGGAGGTGGTGACCGCTTCCCGCGAGGGTGGCGCCTCCCTCACCATCCTGTCGGGTATGGTGGCCGGTAACTTCAGCGCCTTCTGGAAAGGCATCGTGATGGTCGGCTTGATGCTCGCCGCCTTCTTCTTCTCCGCCAGCGGCCTCGACATCTTCGGCACCTATTACGCCATCTTCGCCTTCGGTCTCGTCGCCTTCGGCTTCCTCGGCATGGGTCCTGTCACCATCGCTGTTGACAGCTACGGACCGGTAACGGACAACGCCCAGTCGGTATTCGAACTCTCTCAGATTGAGCGTATCCCCGCCATCAAGTCCGATATTGAGAAGGAGCACGGTTTTGTGCCAGATTTCGAGAAGGGCAAGTACTTCCTCGAAGCCAACGACGGTGCTGGTAACACCTTCAAGGCTACGGCCAAGCCGGTACTCATCGGTACGGCTGTCGTGGGTGCCACCACGATGATTTTCGCTATCATCCTGTTGCTCAACAGCCTCGGACTCCTCCAGCTGAGCCTCACCGATGCCCCCGTCATCCTCGGTCTCATCACCGGCGGTGCTGTTATCTTTTGGTTCAGCGGTGCTTCGATGCAGGCTGTCACCACGGGTGCGTATCGTGCCGTGGAGTTCATCAAAAAGAACCTCAACCTCGACAAGACCGAAGCCGACATCGACGACTCGAAGACCGTGGTGAAGATCTGTACTCGTTATGCCCAGCAGGGTATGTGGAACATCTTTGCCGTCATCTTCTGTCTGACGCTT
>Ga0310696_10003617_pt1 | contig 19215 bp, 15 predicted proteins | sample AusTroGonzalo_MG_4_FD_203885 | JGI IMG/M metagenome (GOLD analysis project Ga0310696, IMG submission 203885) | Bovine rumen microbial communities from tropical cattle in Woodstock, Queensland, Australia - Gonzalo_02 (v2) (version 2) | ecosystem: Host-associated > Mammals > Digestive system >... | reverse complement strand
GCTTCCGATTTCCTCGCTGCCACCTCACCTAAGGAGTGGGACTTTACGGGCAACCTCTTGGGCGACAAAGCTGTTACTGTCGTCTTCGACTGCAAAAAGCTAAAGCGGGCAGTGCCTGGTTTCCAAGCAACCACCCGCTTTGATGAAGGTGTACGCCGTTGTGTGGCTTATATCTTGGCTCACCCTGAACTCCAGGAAGAAGATCCTGAATTCGATGCCTGGTGCGAACGCGTGATCGCTGCCCAGGAAGCGGCTAAGGCTAGTCTTTAAAGAGACGCTGAGCCAACTGATGGAGGTTATTGCGCCAGGTGTACCAGGTGTGACCGCCTGGGGCTGAATAATATTCGTACTTGATGCCCTCTGCATCGAAGAGTTTCAGTGTGGCCAGACCATTCTGATAGGCAATGTCCTCGGGATCGCCTTGGGTAAATACCAACTGGCGCACGTTCTTCTTGATACCCTCGGCAGCCTTGGCTAGGCGCTGATGATAACCCTCAAACTGCTCTTTCTGAGCAGGGAACCAGCCTGCGCTCAGCACCCAAAAATAGTCGAACTTGTCGTAGTCGTTAAGGATCGTCTCCATCGTTTCCATACCTCCCATCGAGAGTCCAGCCATGGCGCGATGAGTCTTATCGGCTATGACGCGATAGTTATCCTCGATATAGGGGATAATGCTCGTTACCAGATCCTGCTCGAAGAGGGGCACCTCGTCCATCAAGTTTTGGGCGGGGATAGAACCGTTGGGCATCACGACGATCATAGGCTGCATCTTACCATCAGCCATGAGGTTGTCGAGGATGATACCTGCACAACCTACGCCAGGCCAAGAGGCATCATTGTCGCCACCACCATGAATCAGGTAGAGCACGGGCAGTTTATCGGCACTTTTCTCATAACCAGCGGGTGTCCAGACATGCAGACGGCGCAGGGTGTTCAGTGTCTTACTGAAGTAATAGCGCTGAGCGATAGCACCATGGGGAATCTCCGGACGTACATCGTAGAACTGTTTGCCGTCGCTGATGACCGCGAGTGCGGAGCTCTCAGCAGAAGGAACACCCTTTGGGTCCTGTACCTTCACGCCATCGACGGTGAAGTTGTAACGATACACACCATCTTTCAGGTCGCTGATGACGGCTGTCCACACACCATTGTCAGCCTTTGTAAACTCGAGGGGCTTGCCCCAGGGCATCGCATCACCACCAAACCCCACTTGCTTGGCATTAGGAGCATAGATACTAAAGGCCACCTTTCCGCCACCCAGATTTCTCACGGGCTGCAACGTATCGTTAGGTGTAGGCTGCATCTGCCACTGTGCCATCATGGGCACAGTGCAGAATGTTAGCATAAGAATCGAAAATATCTTTTTCATTATCTCTTTAATAAGTTAAGTTTCACATTGGGTTTCATCACGTTGTTTGCCTTCTTAGTCCAAGCCTTTACCTTAGCAGTAGCCTTAGCCTCTACATCGTTGGCCGAAGAACAGATCATAAAGGTATAGACACCAGCGTCAGTCTTCCAGGCAGAAGCCTTCTCGTTAAACGAAGCGAGGTCTTCGGTAGCTACCTTCATCGTGACGGTCTCCGTCTCGCCAGGCTGCAACAGTTTGGTCTTGGCATAGTTGCGCAGTTCCTTCTCAGGCTTGTTGGCCTTCTTGCTGTTGGGTGCAGCCACGAATAGCTCCACCACGTTACGGCCAGCCTTATCGCCTGTATTCTTCACATCCACCTTGACAGTATAGACGCCATTAGCCTCTGTAACACTCAGGTTCTCGTAGCCGAAGGTGGTATAGCTCAGACCGAAGCCGAAAGGATAGGCCACGGGCTTACCGAAAGAGTCGAAGTAACGATAGCCTACGTAGATATCCTCCTCATAGTTCGTGAAGTCGATATCCTTCTGCGGCTGGCGCTCCTTGGGAGCCTTATCCTTGTTGTAACCCCACATGAACATGGCACCCAGTGTCTTGTCATCCACATTGGCGGGGAAGTTCTTGTCAGCGTAAGCATCGCCATATTTAATCTGGAAGGTCATTGGCAGTTTGCCGCTGGGGTTCACCTTACCTGAGAGCACATCAGCCACAGAGAAACCACTCTCCTGACCACCCTGCCAGGTGCATACCAGTGCATCCACCTGATCCTGCCAAGAAGCCACATCAATAGGACTACAGATGTCGAGCAGCACCACCACTTTCTTACCCTTGGCATGATAAGCCTCACTCACAGTCTTGATCAACATTTCCTCGTATTCCTTCAGGTAGAAGTCGGCCTCGCTACGGTCAGCAGCCTCACCACTCTTACGACCTAATGAGATGATAGCCACATCACTACCCTCGGCGGCAGTATTCAGTTCGTCAGCCGTGAACAGCTTCTCTTCAGCACGTGCTGGGGGCATCAGCGAGAAGGGAGGACGACCATTGGGGAACAGGCGTTTCTCCTCGTCGGCAATATGCTTGGTGTAGATACCGATCAGCGGTTTATACACTTCGTAGCCAGCACTGCGCATACCTTCGATAAGCGATACGGTGTAGTGACCAACGGATGTGCCTCCGAAACCAGAGCCACCAGAGATCCAGTCGTAAGAGGTGCAACCAAACAGCGCCACCTTCTTACCAGCCAAAGGCAGAATGCCACTGTTCTTCAACAGCACGATACCATCGGCACCTACCTCACGAACCACTTGGGCGTGAGCCTTCAGATTCTCCTCAGAACACATCGGCACGCAGCAAGGCTTACTGCACTTGTGACCTGCACCCTTGAAGTTATGCGTCTTCACCACATATTCTAAGATGCGCTTTACGTTGGCATTGAGGATATCCATCGACAGCTCCCCGCTCTTGGCGGCAGCGAGGATAGCCTGATACTGCTTCTCCTGTCCAGGCTGCAGCATATCGTTACCAGCCTTCATGGCAGCTACGGCATCATCGCCTGCATTCCAGTCTGATACGTACATACCCTTCCAACCCCACTCGTCGCGAACGATTGTTGTCAGCAACTCATAGTTCTGCAAGGCATACGGGCCATTCAGTTTATTATAAGAGGTCATGATGGTCCAGGGGTTGCTCTCCTTGATCATGATCTCGAAAGCCTTCAGATAGATCTCACGCAGGGCGCGCTGCGACATCTGCGAGATATTATTGTTACGATTCGTCTCCTGATTGTTGGCGATGAAGTGCTTCGGACAGGCAGCCGTTCCCTCGCTCTGCACACCGTTCACATAACCAGCGGCGATGGTGCCGGAAAGGTAAGGATCCTCCGAATAATACTCGTGGTTACGACCACAGAGGGCACTGCGAATCAAGTTCATCGAGGGCGACAGTATCCAGTCAAGCCCAAACTCCTTCACCTCGTTGCCGATGCCCTGTCCCACCTTGAAGGCAGCCTCACGGTCCCATGTCGAGGCGAGCGTCATCGAAGCCACAAAGTCAGTGGGATAATAGTCGCGATGATCCCAAGCACGCTTGCTGTCCATACGCAGGCCCTGCTGAGAGTCAGCGCAATAGGTCTCGGGGATACCCAAGCGAGCTACGCCAAAGGTACTACCAGCGGTGCCAGGGAACTTAGCCTCATCGTTGAAGTGCATGCCACAGCCTAATACCAAGTGACACTTCTCTTCGAGCGTCATGGCGTTAATCACCTCGTCGATGTTTTCTGCCGTCAATGTCTGAGCAGACAAACGAAGGCTGCAGCCGCACATGACGGCCACAGCCATTACTACCAAACTAATCTGATGAATCGAAATTTTCATTATTCTTTTTATATTTAGTTATTACACATGTCGATGTAGGGATACGGCATCGTTTTGGATTTCCGAGTGCAAAATTACGTATTATTTCCAATATCGGCTTTCTCGCTTGTTCTTTTGTTTTTCGTCTTTGTTCAAAACCGCTTTTCCTTTTTCCAATTCGTTCAAATCCTTTCCGATTTGTTCAAAAGTCGCTTCTTAATTATCCCAAAGCCTCCTTTAATCAGAAACTAATAGCCCTTTAAATCAAACACAATATCTCTTTAAAAGTAAAACAACTTGTTTTACCTTCAAAGATGACGTCTAAACAACTGTAAAGTATGCCTCCTTCGATAGTAAAACAAGTTGTTTTACTTTTAGAGATACCTGCGACCCCTTTGTTCAAAGGCTTTTCCGAGCATCTAAAGGCAGTCATAAAAAAGGTGACCTCAAGCAATTTAACATCACTCGCATAACTTATAATATATGAGTAAGTTACACAGAAAATGATGGTAAAGGCATTTTTTGAAGATAAAAATTTGTTGGCGGGAATATCCATCTATGCCTATAAGTGAGAATTTGACCAATAATTAAAAAAACTACACCATTCTGCTTTATTCCGCAAGAAAATATGTAAATTTGCAGCATGAAACTGTAAACGATATGAACAACAAAGAACCTATGTCCCTATCAAGTTGCCAAGCATTTCTCGTATAATGGGAAATGCTGGATGGAATTAGAAAAGATAAAGAAACAATTCTAATTGTAAGATAGAATGTTAGAAAGTAATAAACAAGAAGTGTCTAATGTTAGTGACTCATTTGTTCAACAAGCAAATGGGGATATACACAATCATGGTTTAGGATATAATGATGTAAAAGAGATATGCCATGATGTTGTTAGGCAAGAATTGGCTATTGTAACAAAAGAAGCTACAGAGACTTTCCACCAAGAAATTTCTGCATTTGAGAATCAATTTGTTGACAGATTGGAGAAGTTAGAGAATCCTCAGGTAATGGAGAAATTAAGAACTCCAAAGTTGCAATTTGCCTTGCATGATACAATAAAGGAATATGTAAAATCCGATGATGTTAACACAAAAGAAGAATTGATTGACTTGCTAATAGAAAGGTTAAAAGTTGAAGAACACACAACTGAGCAATATCTCATTGATGAGTCAATAAAGATTATACCAAATCTATCCTTATTTCAAGCTTATTTTTTAGGAGCATTAACCCTTCGTAAGGTTATAAATCAAGGTCATTCGTTTATTGTAGATTCAAATTTAGGAAAGCGTGCTTTATTATATGAATATTTAGACAAAATATCAAATCTTGATATACATTACTTGAAATTGACAAATTGCTGTTCAGATATGCCTGGTACAAAGTATTATGTATCTATGTTCGATCTGATGAAGCCTGAGTATGACCTTTTATTTCGTCACTATATAACAGAAGAAGCATACGATAGTTTTATTCGTGATCATCCAAATATTCCTTCTGTAAAAGGTCAACAAATAATATATAAGAAAGGTAATACTAATGAAATTTATTTGATGTATAGTTCAAAGAACTATTTAGTTCAAGAATTGAAAAAAGAAAACAAGATGGATTCTCTTCCATTATTTGATCAGTTAATAAATCTATTCACTCCATTTACAAATGATGAAATTAGTCAACACCTTGTTTCTTTGAACTCCAATTGGCAAAAGGCATTTGATTGTTTGAATAAAGAAGAGGTAACGCATATTGACTTGACACCTGTTGGAACTTATATCGGGAGAAGAATTGTTAAGAAAGTAACAAAAGATGATACTCTTCCATTAGTCGAATTCTATAAATAACTTTGAATATGAAAGAATATATTGGTGAAATAATTGGAGCTATTGCAGTTATTATTGCTGCGGTAATTGGACTATTTGCAAGAAATAAAAGCCAAAATAAACAGATTGTAAAAAAGTCAGAGAACAGTACTATTTACCAGGTAAATGGTTCTATAACAGTTAGTGAAACAAAAGAAGAGAAGGATAATAATGCCGACACAGAATTTGATAGCAAAAGATGAAGGTGGTAAATGTCCATTTGGAAGTACCACACTATATTAGCATAATTTAGTATTTTCTAAAATCAATCACATATTATAGATTGTTTTTAGGAATAAAAATTGTACCTTTGCAACAGAATAGTAGAAAACATGTTTTATAAACTGATTGAAAAGAAACGCAATGAATGGCTCTCTTCACCTAATTGTAAGGTAAAAGACCTCATTCACTATATAGAACAGCAAGGTAAGATGCGCGATGCTCAGATAGAGGCCATCAAGACTTTCCTGTTTTTAAAACTAGCCTGCCAGAACAAACCTTTATGGCAATTGTTCTGCGAAGGCACATTCAACAGCCTTGATCTCGACCCTTTAGAAATTAGTAATACTGCTCGCCAGGTGTTAATGAAAAGACCTGCTGCCAAAGCGCTGTTTGAATATTCAAGGATGACTGATCGCAATGGCAGACAACTGGCTCCATTGATGGAACAGTTTATCAAGGATCACCCTGAGACAATTGATTATGAGCAAACTTTCCGAGATATATTTTATGGTGTGAGTTATCCCGACTACGTGTTTAGCTTGCCTATGGGAGCTGGTAAGACCTTCTTGATGGCAGCTTTTATACATCTGGAGTTGTATTTCTCGATGTTGGAGCCTGAGAATCCATCATTTGCCCACAATTTTATGGTGCTTGCTCCAAGTGGACTTAAATCCAGTATCGTGCCAAGTATTCGCCATATTCAGGACTTTGATCCAACTTGGGTGCTGCCAGAGCCAGCTGCTTCGCAGATTCATAGTCAGATACAGTTTGAAATACTCGATGAGCAGAAAACTGCATCGAAGAGCAATCTGGTGAAAAATCCTAATGCTCAGAAAATTAATAATCACCAGCCTCTTCCCAACCTTTGGGGATTAGTAGCAGTTACTAATGCAGAGAAGGTTATTTTGGAGAAGTGGGATAAAGAAAAGGGAAGTAACCGCAATCTTTATTCAGCAGAAGAGTGGGAAGAAATGAAACTCTCAAACGAGTTGCGTGAGATCATCAAGCATATACCATCACTTTCTATCTATATTGATGAAGTGCATCATGCAAGTGATAGTGATATTAAACTGCGTCAGGTGGTAAACGAGTGGACTAAGAGTCAGCACTTTAACAGCGTATTGGGATTCTCGGGAACGCCTTACCTTAAGACTGCTGAGACTGTTACGCTTGGGGGCGATTTTGCAATTCGTAATACCGATCTTTCGAATGTGGTTTACGATTATCCGCTGGTAAAAGGAATTGGCAACTTTTTGAAGCGTCCGCGCATCAAGACGACCAACAATACTCAGGAAGCCATTATCCGTGAAGGTGTAACAGAATTCTTAGACAACTTTAAAGATACCATATATTCTAATGGCACCTGTGCTAAAATGGCTATCTATTGTAGTCGTATTGAGAACCTTGAAGAACAAGTGCTGCCGTTGGTTACTGAATTAGTAAGTAAATATGGGTTAGACCCCTCAGAAACCATCTTGCCCTATCATGGAGGTAATAAAGACTATCCGATAACTCCAAAGGCAAAAGCTGACTTTGAAGCGTTAGACACAGAAATCTCGAAATATAAGATTGTTTTGCTTGCGCAAATAGGTAAAGAGGGTTGGGACTGCAAAAGTCTTACTGGTGTAATTTTGCCGCAGAAAGGCGCTTGTCCACAGAATATGGTTTTACAAACCTCATGTCGTTGTCTACGTCAAGTTGAACATGGAAATACTGAAGAATACGCCCTCATTTGGCTCAACGACGATAATGCTAATATTCTGAACAAGGAACTGCAGAAACAGCAGAATACTTCAATTAAGGAGGTGAATGAATTGGCTGGTCAGCACCTGAAACGCATTGACCGTTTTGTGCGTCGCGATGTACCACCTATAGATTTTTATCAACTCAAGATACATTATAATACGTTGATAGTTGAAGAAAATGCTAATCCCTCTGAACGTTTAGATGCCGAGAAGATTTTGGAATCATCGCTGATGCGTGAAATTGTTACTCATGAGCAAGATTTACAGGGCAATGTGGTTCACGATGATGTAGTTGCATATCAGGATGAAGACGAAATGGCTCCCATCACGTTTAATCAATGGTTGATGTGCATATCTAAAGAAGGTATGGGGCAGATGCCTATGAGTCAGCTACTGGCATTTGAAAAGCCATTGCGACATTTGTTCAAGAAGGCATCCTATACAGGCTCTGATGGCATAACATTCCTTCATGATCGCTATGACCAGAAGCGCATACGCTCGTTGGTACGCCAAGCATTCTCGCCTAAACGTGACATCGAAGTGCATAAAGAAACCGTTCACGATTCTGCAAAAATATTAGTGGTAGAAAATCTGGAAACACCTATTTATACTAATGATGATAGCCGCTATTATCCCCAACAGACTATCGTACACAATATAGTAGAGGAAGATCAGAATAATAGCGATACAGATGAGACTGATGTTCAGACAGCGGCTGCCATCAACCAAATAAAACAGTTGCATCTGCCTAATGAGGCAGAATTGATAGCTCAACTTTTGGCTGGTAAGGAGTCGAAATCTACAAAGGTTAAGGACAAAACTTACCACTATCTGCCTTATAAGTTCGACAGTGGCCTTGAGATACGCTACTTCGCCGAGCGACTGCTAACTGCGGTTGCTGACCGTCCATTGGAAGTTTATTTCAATGGTGACGATACGCTAACTGCATTTAAGATAAATTGCTATCATCGCGCGGGTGAACGATGGAACTATATTGGTCGTTATGTGCCCGATTTCCTGATGTTGCAGCGCGATTCAGAAGATAAAATCCGTAAGGTACTCATCATCGAGACCAAAGGTGAGGGCTATGCTGCCAAGTTTGTGCCACGTCGTGAGTTTATGGAACAAGAGTTCTTGCGACTCAATAACGATAAGTTCGGCTATCAGCGCTTCGACTTCCTGTATATCGAAGACACAATGACTCCTGACGAGCAAACAGTAAAAACCATCAATAGAATCAAGCAATTCTTTAATATCGATTAATATATGGCAATAAAATACATTCCCTATCCAGTTCGTGCCCTTGAGGGTCAGGCCGTGTTAGACAATTTTGTACGTACCCGTCGTGTGCTGCGTTATCGTGATGCCAATCAGGTATATGAGCGTATCCGTCGCGGAATGCCACTTTACGAGGTGGAATTGAAAGAAGGTGACGGCAAGAGCGACAATATTGTCATGAGAGGCGAGTGTCTTACTGCTTGTGCTTATCTGAAGGAGCACGACATCAAGGTCGATCTCATATATATTGATCCCCCCTTTGCCAGCGGAGCCGACTATGCCAAGAAAGTATATGTGCGTCGTAATCCAAAAGTGGCCGAGGCTATCCATAAGGCAGAGAACGAACTGGATATTGACGAACTGCGTGCCTTCGAAGAAAAGATGTATGGTGACATCTGGGACAAGGAGCGCTACCTAAACTGGATGTATGAAAACCTCTGTGCCATCAAGGCTGTCATGAGCGATACAGCCAGTATCTATGTGCATTTGGATTATCATATCGGGCACTATGTAAAGATTTTGATGGACGAAATCTTTGGGGAGCAGAACTTTGTGAATGAAATAATATGGTACTATCCTGATTCTCCAGGACGTCCAGAAACAAAGTTCGTACCTAAACACGATACCATTTATTGGTATAGAAAAAGTGAAGTTTTTGTCTTTAACGGTGATGATGTAAGAATTCCCTTATTAGAAGCTTCAAAAGAGAGATATAAAACTACTAGATATTTGATAAATTCCCAAGGTGTAAAGTTTGAATATACTGCAAAAGATGCAGAAAAAGGTAAGATCCCAGAGACGGTTTGGCAATTATCAGTAGTTAAAGGTAATTCTGAACAGGCTACAGGGTATTCAACTCAAAAACCAGAAGCCTTGTTAGAAAGAATCATCAAAGCAAGTAGCAAAGAAGGGATGTTTGTAGCAGATTTCTTTGGAGGCAGTGGAACAACAGCTCGTGTGGCAGCACGTTTGAATCGTAGATTTATTCATGCTGATATTGGTATTAATAGCATACAGGTAACTCGTGATAAACTGAAAGAACTGGGTTTAGCATTCGATGTGTTAGAGGTTAAGGACGGCGTACAGCTATATCGTAATCCTGTTCAGACGATGGATAAACTGAAATCGCTGATTAAGGGCTTGCGTAATGAAGACCAGCTGGATAAGTTTTGGGAAGGTTCGATAATGACTACTAAGGACGGTATGGTGCCCGTCTATCTGCCAAACTTAATGGATAGTTCTACCCGTCTGCTGGACAAGCCTTTAATGAACCGTATTATCCGCGAGGCAATGCCCGATCTGCCTGATGATACCAAGCGTATCATCGTTTATTACATTGATATAACAAGCCGCGAGGAGATAGAGCAGTTTATCCGTGAACAGAACACAGAGACTATGATAGAGATTGAACTTCGTGACCTGAAACAAGTGCTTGATGAAGTGGTGGTGAACGACGAGGCAACCTATCATACTGAACAGGTAAAAGACGACAAAAAGAAAGTTTGGCAAGTAACAATAGACACCTTTATGAGTGACCGCGTGATGACCCGCATTCGTGAATACAACGAGAAATCGGCAGCACAGGCACAAAGCAAAGGCCACGACTACAAGCCACTGACCATCAGCGATGAAGGGCTAGAATGTATTGAGTGGCTTAGTCTTGACTGCGAGCAAACTGAACAGAATGCCCCTTGGCATAGCAATGTAGAATTATATATTGACAAGAACGGCTATACAACCATTAACGGCAAGGCTACCGATAATCTCTGGGATGGCACTATTCGTACTCTTGATGAGCGTAAGCCCCTGCGTCTAAAGATTCGTAATATCTGTGGTGACGAGACGATATTCCTGATATGAAGGATAATATTAGAGCATTTTACTTAATAGACTGCCTAACTGCAAAGGCAGGAGATAGAACATATTCCTATGGGAAATGTACTTATTATGCTTCACCTTATCCTATACATCCAACAATTGGAGAACACGACTATCGGAAATGTGATTCTTGTAAAAATGCTCATAAAACAATAGTCGAACTATTGAAGGCAAAAGTTAAGAAATTCCCAAATTGCTGTGAAGCACATAAAAAACTGTTATCTTTGAAGGAATTTCATAAAACAGATTTTAAAGATGCTGCGAAACAATGTGCAGATAAAGTAATTTTTACCTATCAGCATATTATTAACAATCAATCGAGCCCAATATGGCAGGTTGAAATATCCAAATACATAGATGAAGCAATTGAAAGTTTTGGACAATTCCCTGATGGATATGGAATACCATTTCTTTTTGAAAACTATTTGTCCTTTGTAAGACAATTAATCGACAATAATGATAATATCAAATCTGAGGTCAAAGACTATGTTAATAGGATATTTGACGATCTTTACCTTGAGAAAGAGGAAAAAGACCCTATAGCTGATTTGTGCAAAATTTACGATGATTGGTTGAATATCGTCCCTTTTAATCTTCCATTTTTAAGAAGTGTTCGAGATGATTTTCGTAACAGATCTCCACTAATGGTATGTGTGGATAATACTTCAAATAACACACCCCAGCATCATCTTATCTCAAAAGACCAACTTTTAGATCTTTTAAATAATCTAACCAAGGAGTTATTGATTAAAGTAGGAGAGAAAATCGTTGAACTTCAAGACGAAGAAATTAATTCTTTTTATAAGGAGTTTGTTCGTCAGGAACTATTATTTACTAACCAACTGTTAGACAAAGAAGAAAAAGATTATCCATATACATTATTTATAAAAAAATGGATGGAGAACCAAGAGAATTACTTTAATAAAATAAACAAGTTATATGAAATCCAAATAAGCAAAACAGAAGATACCTATCCTAATGATTCATATAAAGAGTCTCTTCAAAGAATTAATGATTTTAAAAGGTATATTGAATATAACGACGTTGGGGTATTAATAAATCCTCATAGAAAAGAACTCTGTTTACAGAAACTTTTTAAACTATTGTGGAGAAATACAAGTTTTGATTTTAATGCCGAAGTTAATAACGGAAGAGGTCCTCTGGATTTTAAGGTGTCAAAAGGCAATGCTGACAAGACTATTATTGAATTCAAATTAGCTTCAAATACAAAATTAAAACAAAATCTACAGAGTCAAGTAGAGATTTATAAGCAGGCAAATAATACGAACAAGTCTATTGTAGTTCTATTTTATTTTAACGAAAAAGAGAAGAGTACAATAGATACTATTTTAGAAGAATTACATTTATCCAATATAGAAAATATCATAATAATAGATAGTACAAGACAAAAACTTTCAGCATCCAATGTAAAGTCTATAATTTGATTTTTAACATGTGGAACAGGCACGATGTGATGTTTGAAAGTTGTATTGCCTCTGGAGTAAGCAAAACAAGAAGTTAAATGAATGATAATAGAACGGGTATGACGATAAGAATGAAAAAGATTAGCCCTCCATTTGAAAGTTCAGAGGAGACAAGCTATTATGAGACACTTAATAATAGCTTGTCTGATTTAATTGATTACTTACACATGTCTATTTTTGATAAGGTTTTATCAGATAATGATTATCTTGAATTAGAGGAGATTAAGAAAGAGATTCTTTTAGTCATAAGATTGTATTTGTCTGGACAGTCAGGGGAGTCTTATAAAAGATTTGAACTATTGACAAGTAAAATATCAGATGACTGGACAGATTTGAGATATACAATAAATAGCGAAAATGTTTTTATTAGAATAAGGACTACCACAGATGCCATAAATAAAAGGAAAGAAATGTTTCATGTCCCTTTCAACAAGAGACAGCTTATTACAAAGCAGAGATTTTCTATAGAAGGATACCCATGTTTATATTTGGCAGGGTGTGCATATACAGCATGGCTGGAATTGAACAGACCACAGTTTGATACAATATGGGCTTCAGCATTCAGACCTACAAAAGAAATATATCTGTTAGACCTATCATTTACTATTGATTATCTCGAGAAGAATTTCTATAAATACGAAACCAATCATTTAAAATCATTACTTAAACTATATTTCATAGTAATATCTACTTCATATAGAACAAAATATCCATCTGCACATTTTCATGAAGAATATATTTTGTCTGGGCTATTATTGCAATGGTTATCCCTAAATAAACATTTTTCAGGAATAAGATATCTTAGTACCAAATTGGAATATTATGATTCTGATAAGCTTTGGTGTTCATCTAACATTGTAATTCCTCCTAATGAATATGATTTTAAGGAAAAATACAATGACCATTTAAAGAAACTATTTGTTTTATCAATGCCACAACATTGGTCTGTTTTGATGTCATATTCAAATGCAGGAAGTGTAGCGTGTTTGGAATGTGGTGGTGACTTCTTTAAGGAAAAGACACCTTTCATATCTAATGGTGTAGATTCACCAGAAAATCTAGATAAACTTATCTTTAATAATTACAATGCAACGTGGTTTTATAATATCGATGGATATTTGAGGAGCCAATTTAAAATGGATTATATTGAAGATTAACAAGAAAAAAGAATATCTTTGCAAACAAAATAGAAAACAACGGAGAGATTATTATCTACCAGTCAGAAGATGGTAAGGTAAAGTTAGATGTCAGACTGGAGAATAAAACGGTTTGGCTGACACAGCAACAAATGGCAGACCTTTATGGTTCTTCACGTACTAATGTCGTGGAACATATTAAACATATCTATGAAGAGGGCGAACTTAATGAAGATGCAACATGTCGGAAATTCCGACACGTTCGAATGGAAGGTAAGAGAGATTTCCCGTTGTGGCCTCCATGAATTTTACTATCAGCATTTGATGAGTTTCAATATCTGCTTGTCGGAGGCGTTGGGGAGGAGGGACTTGAAATGGGCGAAGAGACGCTCGAAGGATTCTTCAGGAGTACGAGGACATTGGCAGGATTCGCGGCCATGCAGTTGTTCTGGGGTAGTCAATAAAGCCCAGCCCCAACCGTATTCTCGCCCATGTTTGTCAGTGGGATAAACGAAATCTTCCGTAATGACACGACAGGCAATCTGCAGACGAGTGACATAGCCATCGAACCGACTGCGCATCTTAGGCCCATTAAAACCACAGGCTGCCCGCAGTTCGCGCGTAATCAACGGCCCCTGTTCCTGCAAAGTAAACAGTATCGTTTCCTCGATAGAGCCCTCTGCTGGCGCAGGATGCAGATGACGACGATAGTTGCAGAAGTCCGGCCACCACTCGCGACTGATGAAGCCAGCCTTACCAGCGAAGAACTTACCATAGACGCAGTTGCTCTCTGTGATAATCGGCCCTTTCCACTTCCACAACGGCCAGTCCCATCCACCATCGGGCAGCAGCACATAACGGCAGTCGTCGGCCACCATCTCCTCAGCCGAATAGCCTCGAATACCACTATCCAATAGCGGCAGGAAACCGATCTCTTGGATCGTCTCCATCATCTGAGCGCTATTGTATATCTCACGTCGTTTCATCATCTTGCCGTTTCGTTTCCGCCGATTTGATGGCAAAGGTACGAAAAAAAAAGATTCTTTTCTGCTTATTTAATGATTATTCCATATATTATTTGTATTTTTGCAAACGAAACAGGCTGAAAATTAATAAGTATGAAGAAACCACGTTGGCTTGAGAAAGAAAAGCTGTATAGCATCATGTTCGAATCGGAGCATCCGGTTGGACGTATTTTTGACCTCACCCTGATAATAGCTATCTCGCTGAGTATCATCATCTCATTCATCGAGACGATTCCTTCACTAGCCCACACCTTTAAGTTGGTGCTGGAGATACTGGAATATCTGCTGACCTTCTTCTTTACGGTTGAGTACATTGCCCGTGTCTATTGCTCACCCCGACCTCGTGACTACGTGCTGAGTTTCTTTGGCGTCATCGACCTGCTATCCACATTGCCGCCTTATCTCTCCTACTTCCTGCCCCATGCGAGGTATATGATTCTGCTGCGTTCGTTCCGCTTCATCCGTATCTTCCGCATCTTCAAGTTGTTCAGCTTCATCAACGAGGGGTACATGCTGATGCGCTCGCTCCAGAAGAGTCTCACCAAGATTGCCGTTTATTTCTTGTTTGTGCTGATACTGGACATCTGCTTGGGTACACTGATGTTTATGGTTGAGAACGGTCAGCCCGAGACACAATTCACGGATTTGGGCACATCGGTCTATTGGGCCATTGTCACGATGACCACTGTGGGATATGGCGACATCACGCCTGTAACCGCCATAGGGCGTTTGCTCTCGGCATTCGTCATGCTGCTGGGTTATACCATCATCGCCGTACCCACCGGCATTGTGACGGCCAACATTATTGACGAGACGAAAGAAAAGCCGAAGGACGGACACTGTCCGCGTTGCGATGCCTTGGTGCGCGACGAAGACCGATATTGCTCACATTGCGGAGAAAAGTTGTAGCACTTATATGATGTATTTCAAACCTTTATTACTAATCCTAACAACAATCACGATGATGAATTCTTGTAATGGACAGACGGCAGCGCCAGCGGTGAGACCAGCGACACAGGCAGGACGATTCTACGAGGATAATCCCCAATTGCTGAGCCGTGAGATCGACAGCTTGTTGGCTAACCATGCCAACGACGGCATATTAGACAGTGTAGCGGCCTTGATCGTACCCCATGCAGGTTATTACTTCTCGGGCAATGTGGCTGCTTCGGCATACGCCAGACTCAATCCAAAGAAACCTTACAAGCGGATATTCCTCTTAGGGCCCAGTCATCATGAGTGGCTCAATGGGGCTTCCGTGAATAGCGAGGTGGATTATTATGCCACACCATTAGGTCAAGTGCCTGTGGATCGGGAGGTGGCTCGTCAACTGATGGAGGCAGATAGTGTCTTCACCTATCAGCCTAAGGCCCACGATCGTGAGCATTGTCTGGAAGTGCAGTTGCCTTTCCTGCAAAGGCATTTGGTCGAGATTCCTCCCATCGTACCTATCATTATATCCACCAACGACTTCTCTAAACTGAAGCGCATGGCTGAGGTGCTGAAGCCTTGGCTGACGGATGAGAATCTCTTCGTGATCAGCAGCGACTTCTCACATTATCCGTCGTATGAAGATGCCAACAAGGTGGATGCCAAGACGGGCAAGGCCATTGAGAGCGGTGATGTGGAGCAGTTGATAGCCACCATTGAGGCCAACGAACGAAGCGGAATCCGCAACTTGGCGACGAGTGCCTGTGGCGAATTTCCCATCATTACGCTGATGCTCATGCTCGACAGCCGGTATCAAGTGAAGCATCTGCTCTATCAGAACTCTGGCGATATCGACAACTATGATCATAGCCGCGTGGTGGGTTATCACGCGTTTGCCATCCTGCGGGGTGAAGAAAAGGACTTTTCGCTCTCAGAAGATGAGAAACAGATGCTGAAGAAGATTGCCTACGAGAGCATTAAGGACTCGCTCAACGGCAAGCCAATCTCTCACTTCTCTTCCCTTACCTCTCACCTCTCATCAAAGTGTGGTGCTTTTGTTTCTCTCCATAAGCAGGGGCGCTTGCGTGGTTGCATCGGTCATTTCGGCGAGGACACGCCTCTGCATGAGATAGTCGCAGAGATGGCGCGTGCCGCTGCCTTTGAAGATCCACGCTTCATGCCCGTAACCCGCGGTGAATTAGACGATCTCGATATCGAGATCTCCGTCCTCACTCCTATGCGTCGCATCCAGAGTCTTGATGAATTCCAGTTACATCGTCATGGTATCTATATCCGCAAGGGCTATCGCAGTGGCACATTCTTGCCGCAGGTGGCCGACGAGGTGAACTGGACGAAAGAGGAGTTCGTGGGCCATTGCTCTCAGGATAAGGCCGGACTGGGTTGGGACGGCTGGCGCGATGCAGAGCTCTACGTTTATGAAGCTATCGTATTCTGATGGAGGCGAAGTATTATCAGCGGTTGGATGATGGCTCCGTAGAGTGCCAGCTCTGTCCGCACCATTGTCATATCGTCCATGGCAAGACGGGCCGCTGTCGCAGTCGTAGGAATCATGACGGCGTACTCGTCAGTGAGGTCTATGCCAAGCCCTGTTCGCTGGCCATCGATCCCGTCGAGAAGAAACCTCTCTACCACTTCCACCCTGGCACGACCTGCCTCTCCCTGGCCTGTACGGGGTGCAACTTCCGCTGTCTGAACTGTCAGAACCACGACATCTCGCAGACATCACCAGAAGAGGTGGATCACTACGAACTCACGCCAGAACAGATTGTCAGCCTCTGCCAGAAGCACCACTGCCCTGGCATTGCCTACACCTATACCGAACCGCTTACCTATATAGAATATGTGACTGACACGGCTCGCTTAGCACATGAGAAGGGACTATGGAACATCCTCGTTACAGCTGGCTATGTCTGTCAGGAGCCGCTTGCAGATCTACTACCCTATCTCGATGCCGCCAACATCGACCTGAAATCGTTTAGTGATGAGATATACCAGCATGTCAGTGGGGGCCGCCTCTCTGTGGTGCTCGATACCATCCTCGCCATGAAAAAGGCTGGTGTGTGGATTGAACTTACCAACCTTATTATCCCTGGAGTCAATGATGATATTGAGATGATTCAACGGATGTGTGAATGGATCGTCAGCAACGGCCTTGCAGAAACACCCCTCCACTTCAGCCGTTTCTTCCCCCGCTATAAGATGCAAGACCTTCCTCCCACACCCGTTCAGACCTTGAAGGCGGCTCAGCAGATAGCCCTTGACGCAGGTTTGAAGTATGTATATTTAGGAAATGTCTGATCATATCACTTCAAAATGGCGGAGGGCATTCAGAATACCATCATCATCAACAGATGTTGTGACGTAATCAGCCTGTTTCTTGAGGGCTTCAATGGCATTACCCATAGCGATGCCGATGCCTGCCTGGAGGATCATCGATGTATCGTTGCCACCATCACCAAAGGCTATGGTCCGACTGGGATCAAAGCCCTCATGACGAGCCATAGCGAGAATGCCCTTACCCTTGTCAGCACCATTGGCAGTAATGTCGGTAAACTCAGGATGCCAACGACCTGACACGCACTTCGGCATACGCGCCATCAACTCAGGCTCATAGTCGGCAGGAAAGAAAGGCGTCAGTTGCAGGATATCCTGCTGGAGTACGACATCGAGTGGCGAGGCTTTATCGAGGTTCTTCACCGCCAACATCTGTCGGAAGATGCGATCCACATCGCCACTGGGATCAAGTACGGCCACATCCTTTCGTCCCACCACAATGAGACTATACCCCTTAGCCTTCGAATCCTCCACACACGTCATCACATCCTCCTTATCAATAGGCTGGCAACAGACCAGCTCGTCACCCACAAAACACAGCGCCCCGTTAGTCGTGATATAGCCGTCGATGAGATGCTCAATGGCGCCCAAATTCGTGATAATAATTGGTGGACGGCCCGTAGCGATATAGACACGTGAACCGTTGGCCTTGGCCTGTGTCAGGGCAAGAATAGTGGAAGGTGGAATCTCGTGGGTCTTAAAACTCACCAGCGTACCGTCGATATCGAAGAAAAGGGCGTATCTCTGTGTCATACGATGTTGTATCTTTGCGTCATACGATGTTCTTACTTTTTCTTTTTAGGTTTGGGTTCAGGCAGTTCTTTGCACGTCTCACGGACAAGCTCGGAGAGGTAATCACGATCATCCACGTCAGCGATGTAGAAGTAATCCTTCGCTCCTTCATAGGGAGAGCGCATATCTTCCACTCTCAACAGTTTCTTTCCAGCCTCTGTCGGCTTCAGGTAGAAACAATCGTCGCAGATGAGTCCGAAAATCTTCCCATTGCAATAGATTCCATAGTCACCAAACATCTTTTTAGTCACAATCTCGCCTGCCCCAGCACACTGGTCTGCGATATACTGTACAAAGTCTGCGTTGCTTGCCATATACATTTATGGTTTACGGTTTATGAATTCCTTGATACGGGTGTCGAGTGAACGACAGTCTTCCAATAAGTTCCAAATACCATCCTCGCTGAGCACACCACGTTTCAAGTCCTGTGGCAACAGACCAGCCTCATCGTCAGCAAAGTCCTGTTTCCACTCATCGCTGCCATAATAGTCCTTCAGCTCACGGAGAGCCTCCTGAACCTCTGCATAGTCGTCGAAGGCAGCCGAAAGCCTCATCACCGCCTGCGAGGCACGATCGAGATACTGCTCCATCGTCTTGATTCTATCAATTTGATTCATCAATAGTCTGCTGAAGAAGCGTTGGAATTCACTCTCGAAGTTGGGTGTCAATACCCCCTGCCCCATCGCTTCCCGTATTTCTTGGATAGTCCAGAAACGACCACCGTCGAGTTCGTCCTTCGAGGGCTGAATCGGTCCATCATAGGTTGTGCGATACACGTACACCAATTCT
>Ga0310696_10003615_pt1 | contig 19218 bp, 16 predicted proteins | sample AusTroGonzalo_MG_4_FD_203885 | JGI IMG/M metagenome (GOLD analysis project Ga0310696, IMG submission 203885) | Bovine rumen microbial communities from tropical cattle in Woodstock, Queensland, Australia - Gonzalo_02 (v2) (version 2) | ecosystem: Host-associated > Mammals > Digestive system >... | reverse complement strand
TGAAGCCGCTTCTGACAGCATCCTTCTAAAGAGCAGGAATTCCGCAAATTCCGAAGCAACTTCTGCCAGAGAAATCGGCGTACGGTCGTTCAGAATACCCTGTTGAGCGGCATAGACATGGTTGACACCGTGTCCGAGCTCATGAGCGAAGGTGTTGATATCATCCATATTTCCCGTAAAGTTCAGGAAAATGTATGGTACCGAACCTGACATACAGTAGGCTCCGCTCTTCTTTCCCGGCTTTGGTGCAACATCGATGATACCTGCGTTGATGATGCTCTGTGCGCTCACGGCATAGTCAACCGAGAATGCGGCATAAGCTTCCATCACTATCTGTTTGCAATCTTCCCAAGTGTACTTTTTGTTAAGCACCTTGATGGGATTTCCGGCAGGGTAGCACTTGTCCGACTTGTGCATCTTATCCATCAACGCATAGAACTTGCGCGAAATAGGATAGAATGTATCACAAACGGCGGCATCCAACTCCAACAGATGTTCGCGAGGAACAACGTTACCCGTACAGCTTGCCTGCTCCGCATTGTAGTAGCCGTTCAACTTGGCATCTACGTCTTCGTTCTTCAAAATTGAATTGAAGATTGAAGTAATGTAAGGAGCGTGCTGTTTGTACACGCGCTGCATCTCTTTCTCCGCAGCTTCCAGAAGCTTTGCATCATGGGTAGTTCTGATAATGGCTCGAAGTTCGGCCTCATTGTAGGTCTTATCTCCGAGTTTGAACTCCATAGATGCACAAATCTTACTGTACAAATCACCCCAATCACCATCGGTGGCAGACTTCTTTTCTTGGATGAAGTCCATTGCGTCATAAATGTACGCGGCACCGGTCGGTAATTCACTGGCAAACACACGAGTCATCCAGGGAACATAACGACGCAACTTAGGAGAATTCATAAGTTCAATTCGTTTGTCCCAAGAAAAACTGGCAAGCTCATAATGAATGAAATGAATCTTGTCCAGTTCCTCATCCAACTCGGCATTCAAACGACTGGTAAACGATGTTGCCTCTTGATCGGTCTTTCGTGTATCAGCGTAAAGATGCGCAAAGCGGTACAGTTTAGAAATGTTGGTAATCAACGATTCGTACAATGATACAAACATCTCAAACTCGTATGGTTGCATTGCGGCCAGCTTACCCTCAAATCGGGCAAGTTGCCTGATGACTTGCTTCACCTTTTTGATGTCTTCATCTATTTGAGGATCTTCTAAATCCTTATAAAATGCCAGACTGAGATTCCATGAAGGCAACTCCTCCTGGAGGCTCACCTTCTTATTGTTCTTCTGTTTCATAATTGTAGAAATTTATAGTTAGACATAATATGCATTTTCTATTCTCATTATAGGGTATTTTGTATATTTGTCAACATATTTTTTCTATTTTTGTCACAAAAAAAATACGAGCAACATTTTTTTCTGGGGTCAAGGGCTACAGATAACGAGTATCAATCCGAAATACCAAAATCTCAAATAATAGATACGGTAGGTAGCAATAAAAGGATCCGATAAAAAACCGCCGTTTTTTTTCTTTTATTTTCAGATCGTTTGTTTTATACTGTGCGTATCTGTCATAATTCCCCAAAGGAGAGCCGAATGTACGATAACACCGATAAAAAAGTGGCCGAAGAATTGCAAAAATTCGTTAAATTCAAAGAAAATTTCAAATTTACATCACAAAATATCTCCGAAAAAGATGGTGTTTTGTATTGTGAAGGATTACCGATTTTTGATGAAAAAGGCAAATATATTGCGGAATGCGACAAATGGATAAATGTAGGCTATGTTATTATGGGACCATTTTCTAAAACATTATCCAATCTGTATCCTTACGAATTTGATTTTCGCGGTTTTCATCTGCATAGCTTGGAATCTTTCTTTCAGGGTCTGAAATTTAAAAATCCGGAAATTCAGAAACTTATTTTTGCTTATAGCGGAACCGATGCTTACCACATTCAGGCCGCCAGTGACTATAATTGGAAAGAAAGCGGATATGTATATTGGCAAGGTCAGCCGATAAAACGCGATAGTACCGAATATGATTTACTGGTAGATGAAGCATATATTTCAATGGCGCAAAACCCGTTATATCGTATGGCTTTAAAAAACGTAAACAAGCCTTTGATACACTCCATGGGTAAACATTCAAAAACCGATACATTACTTACCAGATATGAATTTGAAAAACAAATAAACTGCCTGTCAGCTTTTTTGAAACAGTCCGATTAAAATACATATCCGTTTTTAGTGAAAAAAGATTGACAAAATGCGTTATTTATGTTATAAATCAGTATAATAAAACTTTAAACGGAGGATACGGCTATGTCAATAATGGATAAAATAAATAAACTTCGCGCATGTATAACAGGTCATAATACGCCGAAAGTTGATTTTGAAGCCTTGGAAAAAGAAAGAAAAGCTCATGAAGAAGCGGAAAAAGCTGAAAAAGCACAAAAAATTGCTAAGGCCAGAAAAGAATATTATAAGATAGTCGGCAACAGACCTTTTGAACTTGGTTTATCCGGTTCCGAATTGGGAGTAGATAATTCTTTGTATCTCAGTAACAAAATAGAAGACGGAATAAAAAAGATGATAATTGTTAATCCGATTTATCAATTTGAAGATGAGAATACTCTAAAAATCGTCGGTGGCAGAATGTTTGAACGCCAAAAAAAAATTGATGCACTGACTGCTTCGTATGCTGTTATCGATGATAAAGATATTAAAAATCTGACGGCGGACGAGGTAAACCAGATAAAACAGCAACAGATGGAAAAGGTAAATAATGCTCATAACACACGACGCTGATATTAACCTACCGATTGCCTCAAGAGATATATAACTCGAAAATTATTGACAACGGCGCTTCTTTGACAAGCGCCGTTTTGTTATTGTGATATTCTCAACCAAACGTGGGTATAAAAATTTACCGCAAAAAAATTCTTGACATTAAAAATTAAATGTAATGATAATAAGAATGAAGAGTAATGGAAGGAAATGATGAATCTGAAGTTTGAACATATTTCTTTATTCGGAGCCGAAGTTAAAAATTCGGCACTTCAGATGCATGATGCAAATTCTTGCTGTTCTATGTGTATGTGTTGCTAACAGAAATATTTCCGTTTGCCCTTTACACTATAGAGAATTTCTGATTTTAATCCCAAATTTTAAATAATATGAAGACGCAGAGCGGAAGTGTGTTGTTGCTGTGATATGCGTTATATAAAAAACAATTTTTAACAAAGGAGACTAACATGACAATTTATAAAAAAATTACGGATTTAATCGGAAAAACCCCGTTATTGGAACTGAGCAATATCGAAAAAGAACAAAATCTGCAAGCCAAAGTTATTGCCAAACTGGAATATTTTAATCCGGCCGGTAGCGTTAAAGATCGTATCGCCCGCGCCATGATTGATGATGCCGAAGCCAAAGGTTTGCTTAAACCGAACTCGGTTATTATCGAACCGACCAGCGGTAATACCGGTATAGGGTTATCTGCGGTTGCCGCTGCAAGAGGTTATCGTATTATTCTAACGATGCCGGAAACCATGAGCATTGAGCGCCGAAATCTTCTTAAAGCATATGGAGCCGAACTTGTATTGACGGAAGGTGCCAAAGGCATGAAAGGTGCCATTGCCAAAGCCCAAGAATTGGCTGCCGATATTGAAAACAGTTTTATTCCCGGACAATTTGTAAATCCGGCCAATCCGGAAATTCATCGCCAAACTACCGGACCGGAAATTTGGCAAGATACCGAAGGCAAAGTTGATATCTTTGTTGCCGGTGTCGGAACCGGCGGAACCGTATCCGGTGTCGGAGAATACCTGAAATCACAAAACCCGAATATTCAAGTTGTGGCCGTAGAACCTGACAGTTCGCCGGTATTGTCGAAAGGAGTTGCCGGAGCTCATAAAATTCAGGGAATCGGTGCCGGTTTTATTCCTGATACTTTAAATACGACAATCTATGACGAGATTATAACGGTAACCAACGAGGATGCATTTGCCACCGGAAAAGCATTGGCTAAAAAAGAAGGCGTATTGGTCGGTATTTCTTCCGGTGCGGCAGCCTATGCGGCAATCTTATTGGCTAAACGTCCGGAAAATAAAGGTAAAACAATTGTGGCCCTTTTACCGGATACCGGCGAAAGATATTTATCAACTCCGATGTTTAGTGAATAAACATAATTGAATTGGTATAATTTTAAAAGACCTCGATCGGAATGCTTCGAGGTCTTTAAATTTATATTGCGCTGAATATACCCTGCTCCCCTGTTATTAAAACAGGCAATTTTACGATAAACGCTCATTTTTCTTGATATAAAACAATAACCAATATACAATACCGGCAAATAATTCTCGGACAATCATAAAAGGTGTATACAATGGCAAAATTCAAAATAATCGGCAACATGACCGGAAATTCAATGGACGCTATCGATTTGGTTATGACCGAATTTGACGGCGATAAAATGACCGATATCTGCACTTTTACCCGCCCTTATACCAAAGATATGCAAGAAAGAATTGAGAATTTACGGGCTAAAGCTTTCGATAAAACAGCTGAGGAAATTCTGAACATCCCCGAATTTCAGTCTGTACACGATGATTATATACAACAAATCGCCGATTGCATCAACGAGATGTGTCGACGGAATAATATTGATAAAACTACGATTGATGCCATCGGCTTTCACGGCAAAACGTTGGACCATAACCCGCCTTCCAAAGCCGGTATTGAAAGAACTCAACCTTATACATTACAAATCGGTTCCGGCCAGATGTTGGCAGATTTAACCGGAATTCCGGTCGTATACGATTTCCGTTCCGATCCTTTAATGGCCGGCTTTGACGGTGCGCCTTTAGTTCCACCGCACAATGCCCATATTTCGATCTCGGAGGGCGACGGCATTTACTATAACGGCGGTAATACTTCCAACTTTGCCATAATTAATAACGGAACGGCGCAAATCGGAGCCGATGCCGGCCCGTTCAACGAATATACCGATAATTATATTCGCCGATATTCTGCCGAAAGTTACGATAAAGACGGCAAATTCGGAAAAAAAGGAACATTAGATAAGAATCTGTTACGGGAAATTTTTCAATGCGGTCGAACTTTTTATGAAGCTCCTCTTCCTAAATCCGGCGACCCTGCTTACTATCACAAGGATAAAATTTTTCAATATACCCAACGTAACGGTATCAGGTTTGAAGATGCCGTGCATACCTTTGAGTACGCGGCAGCCTATATCGCCGTGCAGGCACTAACTTTGGTTCCGGATAATATAAAGATACCTAATCAGTTGATTTTATTCGGTGGCGGCTGGAAAAACCCGATTGTTCGCCAAAGTTTTACCGACTTATTAAGCGGAAACGGTTTTATTCTGCCGGAACATTTGAACAGTTTTACCAAGTTGCAAAACCATTTTACACTGAAACCTGTCATTCGTCAAGCAGGCTTCGGTGATTATATGGAGGCCAGACTCTTTGCCGATTTGGCACGTTACAAACTGGAAAACAAAGCCTGGGAAATTCCGGAAATATTCTCTGCCGGTAAAACGATTATTTGCGGCAGGATAGCCAAACCTAAAGCACTAAGCGCAAAATATGACGATTGCGTAAACCGCGCCGCTAAAGGTTGGAAGGAATAATAAAATAAAAATCCCTCGTTTTACCGAGGGATTTTTTTCTTACGATTTTACTTTCTCTAATTTCAGATATTTGTTAACGCCGTAATTCACCATAAACAAAACCACAAACGTTATAATAATGCTGACATTCAATCCAATAAAGCTCAGCGCCGAGATTACAATATAACTTAACGTGTTAATGCGTAATGTTTGATTGAATGTAATATTAAACATACCGCTTAAAGCCCAATGCATCGCTAACGAATATAATCCGATTGCCGCTGCCGAGAATATCAATAAGAACAAGAAAATTCCCGCAAAAATATATCCGCCGGCTTTGTCTTGAATTATCTGCGATGCATCATGTAATGTTTCGGCATCAATAACCATATCAGGAAGTTTATTCACCGGATGAACTTCGGTTTTGATATCGGAAACAATATACAAATATTTACGACTTAAATATACACCTTTTCCTTTCAATTCCGAAGTTTCCAATTCATCGACACGCGTATCCAAAACAATATTGCGCATATTGTTTCCCTGCCCGTAAACTTTACTTATAATCGCGTCCTTAGGTATAACAACCTCTCCTTTTTCGATAACCACCGGCAAAAAGGCTGCCAATTCCTGTTCAACTTGAGGCATAGTCTGTTTGATAACATTAACCGCAAATCCGGTTGCCCAATATGCCACAGCCAATGCATAAACAGCCAATACCATTGCTCCAAACCATTTTTTACCCAACAAAAGCTCTTTCATTTCAATCTCCTTTTCAATAATCTTCAAACAAGTCAAGAGTTGTCATATTTTGGTTATTCAGATGCTCTATCGCTTTTTTTACAATACCGTAATTAACCGAACTTTGATAGGCAAGAGAAATCTCATCAATCTCTTCAACCAAATCACGCACATAGGCAAAGGAACGCCGCGTATTATTCATTATATAATTCAATATATCCTCGCCGATAATCATTTGCCGGTCGTTAAAAAGCTTCACTATCAACATTTTCAGCATAACATCATCAGGTTCGGATATGGCAATGCTCGGTAACATATTAAGTCTTGTTTGCAAGTCCGGCAAGATAAAATGTAAATGATTACTCGGCTTCTCAGATGTCCACAACATGTAACGTCCGTTTTCATTAAAAATATTAAACAAGTGAAACAGAGCCTCATCATTATGCTTAGGATAAACATTTTCTACGACTATAATCTGATTTTCGTCGGCCAATCTTTTTACATTACGCGAATTGACTTGTTCTGCTGATATTATCGAGACTTTTATCTTGGCTGCCGACGTTTTTCTGACTTTATCGACAAACAGATGGGCTAAATGAGATTTTCCGCATCCCTGAGGACCATAAATGAACAAACCGTTGGTGACCCACGCCGGCCATGCATTCAACGTATCAAACGCTTCTTTATTGCATTTTGAAACCATAAAATCATCCAAGCCCATATTGTTATGGCACTCAAAACCGAGCGGCAATTGCTTAAAATGTTCATCATTACCGTAACTCATTGCCTGACCAAAACTTCCTTAACTTTTTTATTCAAATCATCTAAACCGTATGGTTTGCTTATAAAGTAAAAATCCTGTGAACCGGCCAGTTCTTTACGGGCAATTTCTTCTGAGTATCCCGAAGCCAGAATAATTATCGTTTCAGGATATCTCTCTTTGATAATATTGGCCAATTCCGCTCCGCTCATGCCCGGCATCATCATATCGGTTATAACCAAATCAAACTTTTCTCCGGCATCAATATGCTCCATGGCATTCTCGGCCGATATACAGTCCACCACGTCATACCCTTTTTGCTTCAAACCGCGAGCACCGACAATTCTGACCGCGTCTTCATCGTCCACAAATAATATTTTAATTTCACCCGGATTACGCAACATACTGCGAGCGGTATCAAACTCGGCAATATTCATACCCAACACCACTTTCTGTTCGCGTCCCGATATGTTGCCGGAAGAAACCTTATTTACCGTCGTATTATCATTCTTATCAGCAGCTGTTTTATCCGCCGCATCATCACGCGCAGAATTATTTTCATCTTTTTCCCGAGACGGCAAATAAATTTCAAAAGTAGTACCTTTTCCTACTTCACTGGTAACTTTAATAAATCCTTCCATTTGTCGTACAATACCATATACCATGGAAAGCCCTAAGCCGGTACCGGAGTTAAGTACATTCTTTTTGGTAGAGAAAAACGGCTCATATATGCGCTCTAAATTTTCTTTAGGAATACCGCATCCCGTATCGCTCACACTCAATACGGCAAAATCCCCTGGGCGAATAATGTCTCCGCCAAACGGATACGGTTCATCCAGATGTTCGATACGAGCCGCCATGGTTAATATACCTTCGCCATTCATCGCATCTTTGGCATTAATCGCCAAATTAAGCATCACTTGAGAGAGTTGTACCGTATCCACTCTGATATACCCTAAATCCGAGCCATAATTAACCTGAAGCTTTATCTTTTCACCTATAATTCGCGAAACCAAATGTTCATTATCCGTGAACGCCTCAATAACTTCTATCAATTTAGGATTAAGCGGTTGCTTACGAGATATGGTCAACAGCTGTCTGGCTATTTCAGCTGCTCTGGTAACATTGTTTTTCAATTCTATTAAATCGGCAAATGACGGATCACCGATACCGTGACGACGCAGTAATAAATCACAATATCCGACTATTGCCGTCAATAAATTATTGAAATCATGAGCCACACCGCCGGCCATTTGACCGAATGCCTGCATTTTTTGCGCCTGTGCCACTTGCATTTCCAAACTGCGACGATTGGTGGTATCTTGCAGATAGAACAATAAACATTCACTGTCGGCATATTCCGAAGTCGAATAATTTTCCAGTTCGTTTATCGTTACTCTGATATTTTTATCCTTCATATCCGACTTGAGTTCCATATCAAATCCATATGCTTTACCTTCATTCGAGGCATTATTGATAAATGAACCGATTTTTTTCATTTCGTCTTTATTAAAATAGGCCGATAATTTTTGCCCTTTAATATCGCTGTTACCACGTCCCAACATGTCAAGAGCATAGTTGTTTATTTCATGTATTTGTAATTTTTTATCGGTCAGCACAATTCCTACCGGTACGGTATTGAAGAACATCTTTAACTTATCGGTTAAGCTATGAATATTAAAGCGTAAATCTTCATCATTAGGTATATCCCAAACGACGACGCCTCGAGTTTTAAGTTCTTCATTTTCTCTGATATTTTCTTGCCTGACGTATGCTTCACTGTTACCGTCTTTGGTCTTAAACAAAATATTATCATTATATTCGCCGTTATCGGAATGAAGAGTATCAGCTTTATATGCCACGAAATCATCTATGGTTTTACCGATGGCGTCATTTTTATCCGTACCCAGTTTAGAAGCCAGAATATTATTAATATATTCTATTTTACCGCCGGCATCACAACTGTATAACCCTACCGGCAGATAATCTAAGAAGTGGTGTAATGACAACATTTCACGTTGGAATACTTCATCCATATTTTTATATGCGGTTATATTCTCGATCACCCAAAACAGATATACCTCTTTACGAATCTTACTTAAGGAATATTCATGTTCAAAAATATCGGTCTTACTCAAATAAATAGGTTTAACGCTAATCTTGAGCCACTCTTTTTCAACATACAAACTGTTTTGCTGAGGCTTTACCGAAATTGTTACCGTTGCCGATTGCAGTTTATTGACTGCCGAAGATAATTTTTGAAAATCCATTTTATTTGCTTGAGTATCAAGCATATTATTTTCCAAAAATTCCAAAACTCCGACATTATGAAAATAATCAACCGCCGCCCGATTGATTAAAATAGCTTCTCCCTTAGAATTATCTATACGACTGTATTTTCCCTTATCGTTCAGTATTTCCGCCGCCAAAGTTCCGAACCCTATGGCATTTTCACTGACTTGCAGAATTCTGATAGTGAACAGTATGCACATAATATTCCACACGACCATGGAAATTATGATGTACAGTGTATACTCCGGATATATAAACAAAGCAAAAACGCTTAAAGACATAAACATTATCGCGTAGGCAAGAAATACCAAATTTCTTTCCAACTGACGATCGGGGCGACGATTATTTATATCTCTAAGCATTATTGCCTCTTAAATTTTAGGTGAGCAAATCAGCCTTGGTTTTGCCGGTACGTTGTGTGATTTCACCTATCTGACGTGAAACATCCGCCAACGGTTCAAGATATTTTTCAACATCTTCATCAAAGCGTGTGGTTTCATAACGTTCCAAATATACACGCAATGTAGCACCGCTTGAACCGGTACCCGATAATCTGTACACTATACGGGAGCCGTCTGCAAAATAAACGATTAAACCGTTTTTGGTAGAGCTTCCGTCCACCGGATCATTATATATGAAAGGTTTAGCCTCACTGACTGTAAATTCTCCGAAAGTTTTACCTTCCAACGTCGGCAAACGGTCTTCCAAGTCTTTCATCAATTTATTGGCCAATTCCGCGTCGGCAATTTCGTAGTCATTACGCATATAATAGCTACGTCCGTACTTCTTCCAGTGATTACGAGTTATTTCTTCCACCGATTTACCGGTTACCGCAATAATATTGAGCCAAAACAGGATAGCCCAAATACCATCTTTTTCGCGAATATGACTGGAGCCGGTACCGAAACTTTCTTCACCGCAAAATGTAATACGATTGCTATCCATTAAATTACAGAAATATTTCCATCCGGTAGGTACTTCATAATAGCCGATATTAAGGGCCTCAGCCACTCTGCCGACTGCTCTTGAAGTTGCTGCCGACTTAGCTACGCCGTAAATACCGTCTTTGTAGGCCGGTATCAGTTTATAATTATCGGTTAAAATAGCCAAACTGTCACTCGGTGTAACGAAGAATTTTTTACCTAAAATCATATTACGGTCGCCGTCTCCGTCATTGGCAGCACCCATATCAGGAGCTTTATCCGACCACATCAAATCGACCAAACTCTTGGCATAAATCAAATTAGGATCCGGATGCAATCCGCCAAAATCTTCCATCGGCACAAAGTTTACGACACTACCTTTAGGGGCGCCCAATATGTCCTCAAATATTTTTTGTGCATACGGACCGGTTACGGCATTCATAGCATCAAAACAGAAAGTAAATCCACTCTTAAACAAGCGCTTGATTGCTTCAAAATCAAAAATATTTTCCATCATTTCGATATAGTCTTTAAGCGAATCTATAACTTCTATTTCCATATTTCCGAGTTTTTGCGTACCGACTTTACTCAAATCGACATCATCCGCATCCAATATCTTATATTCTTTAATATTCAGGGTATTGGCATAAATCTTATCACTCAAAGAAGTAGGACATTGACCTCCGGTAGCAACCGCATATTTAATACCGAAATCTCCTTTCGGACCGCCTGGATTATGTGAAGCAGTCAACACAAAACCGCCGTCTGCCTTATTTTTCAGCAACACGCGAGAAGACGTTGGGGTTGAGATATATCCGTTCTGACCGACAATAATCTTTTTCATCCCATTGGCGGCAGCCATTTTCAAAATTTTTTGAAGGGCAATTTTATTGTAATAACGTCCGTCACCTCCCAGAATAAAAGTCTGACCATTGACACCGCCAATAGCGTCAAAAATACTTTGCACAAAATTCTCCACATAGTTTTCTTGTGAAGCAACGCTTGATTTACGACGCAAGCCGGCCGTTCCCATTTTCTGGTCGGTATATGGTTTGGTTTGAACTGTTTTTATCATAAGCAACCCCCTTCATTAAAAATAATCAATTGTATATATATGTAACATTAAAAAGATTGCGAGGTAAAGTTTTTTTATTTTATTTGCCACATTTATTTGTGTTTCCACAAATCATCAGTCAAATTAAGTATTTCGTGACGGGCATATACATCATCCATCGACATCTTAAAAACATGACGATATTTTGCCATATCGGCCGTACAATAACCGTCCTGCAAATATTGATACGAAACCCTCCGATATATCGGTTCGGCTATTCTGAAGCCAAGCTGTCTGGCTAACGATTGCAAATACGATTGTAACTTATTTGCATCGTTATCCAACATATTCTGTATAACAATCCAGTTCAGATACTTAACGCCGCGAGCAGCCGCCTGTTTTTTGCTCTGCCATATCAAATTGATATAAGGATGTTGTAATGTCCAATTAAAGTCCTTTTCCGTACACCCAACCGAAATAAGGGTATGTGCTTTATAAAAGACCTCAGCCCACTCATCATTTTGATTACTGGGAATAATTGCTATTACAACCGTTTTATCAGTTTCTTCAATGCTCACATTATCAACGACTTGCGGTATTGGCATATCGATTTGACATTGTTGAGAAATCAACCGGCGTTTTTCCAAAAAATCTTCTACGATTTTATTGTCAGGAGCAAACAATTTAACATCATACCCCTCTGACCACATGGCCGCAGCAAGATTTAGAGCTATTGTATTTTTACCGACAGCTTGAGAAGTACTGCTGATGACGATAACCGGTGCTTCTGTCATTATTTTTGTGCCAAATTAAGAGAGGTGTTGTGTGCTACCACTATACAGCTTTTTTTCTGACGCCTCAGGCTCTGACATATTTGATTAGCCGTACTCTTGGCCAATCCGACCACCTTAGAACGATACATCGTACCGCTACCGGTTTGAACCTTTTCTACTGTCGTACCATAAACCGCATAACGCTTAGCCAAGCTGTTTTTAACATTCATCGCATGATTTTTTGCTCTCTTATACTCGGAAAATGCCCCAACCTGCAATGCATATTTGCCGCCGGAAACAGCCTGAGAAACCCCCGTATTACTTGCCACTTTATAACTTTGCTTATTAGCCGGAGTAACACTTTGTTTTTGAGCATAGCTTCTTGTTGCGGACGAACCCTCAATTGAACTGGTAAGACTTGCCACATCAATCTTATCGGACTTTTTAAGCTCTATCAATCCCTTATCCATCATTACGGCAACTTTTTTATCACGCTCATTTAAGTATTTATGACCCATTGTTACCGCGATAACGCGCTTATTACCACGTTTAGCCGAGGTAATGATATTATATCCCGAAGCTGCCGTATATCCGGTTTTCATACCGTCGGCACCGGAGAAAGTATCTAACAGATGATTATGTCCGGTTATTGTTTGTCCCTTATATTTGAAACTTTTGGCGGAAAACCATTTGTAATATTGCGGAAAATGGTGGTACACGGCCATTGCCAACACCGACATATCGCGAGCCGTAGTTTTCTGCTTGGAATTAGGTAATCCCGAAGCATTCTTAAATACGGTATTATTCATTCCCAATTTTTTGGCGGTTTGAGTCATAAGTACCGCAAAATCAGCCTCTGATTTCGAAAAATGTTCGGCCAGCACTGTCGCACAATCATTAGCCGATTTAATGATAACTGCCTTGATGGCATCATCTACACTGATTGTTTCCCCGGCGCGCACCCCCAATTTTGAAGGCGAACGTCCGGCAGCTACTTTAGAAACCTTAAGTCTGTCGGAAAGTTTCAAACGTCCGTTTTCAAGGGCATTGAACGTTATATACAACGTCATCAGCTTGGTCAATGAAGCCGGATAACGAACTGCATCCGCATCAGATTCATACATAACACTACCGTCTTCAGCGTTAACCATAATTGACGAAGTTGAAGCTTTTGCCGATACCGTAGCGAATATCACACACAATAACAACAAAAAAGCGGATACTTTTCTATACATACCATCCCCCTTAAAAAACCATTGTAGTGATTGTAATATCCAAATCGTAACAAAAGGTTAACAAGCACAAAAAAAGCAGGAAAATACCTTGATTTTTTTTTATCAAATATTTTCCTGCCCCGAATACAATTTTCGGCTTATGTTTTACCGAGCGCATCGATATCAATGTCTCATCAGTCTTGCCTTTTCGCGTCCCCAGTCGCGCTCCTTTGAAGTTTCACGCTTATCATAAAGTTTTTTACCGGTACCTAAGCCTATATTAATCTTGGCTCTACCGTGTTGATCAAAAAATAATTTAGTGGCGATTAATGTTGTTCCCTTCCGATTAAGAGAATTGATTATTTTTATCACTTCACGATGCGTCAACAGCAATTTACGATTCCGACGTTCGGCATGACTTGCATACCCCTGATTTTCATAGGCGGCAATAAACATGTTAGACATGTAAAGTTCATCTTTTTCGACAATACCGTAAGCATCGCGAATATTTGCATGCCCCAAACGTAAAGACTTAACCTCAGTACCTGTCAAAACCAATCCGGCCGTATATTTTTCCAAAATATTATAATCAAAATGAGCCCGCGGATTTTCTGCTACGGTACCACTGGAAATAAAATCTGATTTTTTTGTTTTTTTTGCCATTATTTTACAGCTTTTAATTCGCTGTTCTTATTTTCATTATCAACAACTTTAGGAGCAACTTTGGCACGCGGAATACAATTTCCTTCAACGTATGCCCCCGGCTCCAAAGCAATCTTGTTGTAATAAGAATTACCGATTAATCGTGCATTATTGGCAACAAACAGTTCTTCGGTATCCATTGTACCGTTTACCGTGCCGTAAACACTTATTTTCTTCGCTTTGATATCGCCCAGAATATAACCGCGAGTACCTATAATAACCTCATTACACATAATGTTACCCTCAAGTTTACCGTCGATATGAATGGTATCCCCACCCCAGATATCGCCTTTAATCTTGGTATCATAACTGATTATGCTCGGCACCGGTGTGCTTGAACCTCTGCTCATCCGAGCGATTTTTAAATAAATCATACGTCTTAAACTGCTCATCATAAAACTCCTTATGATTTGTTCATACTGCTAATATTAACAAATGTCAACGGGTTAACATTATAGCCGTTGTATAAAACTTCGTAATGCAAATGACTGCCGGTAGCCCTGCCGGTGCGCCCCACCTCACCTATTGCCTGATTATACGTTACTTTATCGCCTTTTTTAACGTATACTTTATTCAGGTGAGCATATTTGGTAACAAAACCGTTACTGTGCTTAATTTCCACCAGATTACCGTATCCGTTATTCTGAAAACCGGCTACTGTCACTATCCCCGGAGCCGGAGCAGATATTCTACTCCCCAAAGACGCACTCATATCCAACCCTTTATGACGGGCCAATTTACTGTTAAACGGGTCCGAACGACTGCCATACAATGAACTTAAGCGATATTTATAAACCGGAGCCCCTAACGGAACCATACTTAATGCCTCCTTATATTGCCCCAATATATCTATTTTTTGAAATACCGAAGACATTTTATCCTGCAAGTTCTTGTCGACATCAATACCTTCCAACGGATTATAAGTTCCTCCCTGGCCGTCTTTTACATTTGACAAGGGATTGAAATACTGTTTTTGTACCTTTAAAGACTTATTGATTTCGGTAAGCGAAGTTTTAATTTTATCAATTTCGCGCCCGGAGAGTACTTCAATTTTATCCAATATAGCCATTTCCGCAGTTTCCAACCCTCTGACGGTTTGCTGTAGACTATCCAGTTTATCTCCCAAATCACTTATCTTTTGTCTTAAAGTATTATTTTCTTGTACAGCGATATCCTTTTGAATTAAGGCCTCTTTTTTGGTAATTTTATCTTCAACCGCATCGACGTCAATCCACGCCTCCGAATCTGCTATCTTCTTAATTTTATCTTCAACCACCAGCGCTTTTTCTTTATATTCGCTGATTTCTTTTAAACCGTCTCCGGCTTCTTCCACCGAGGCCACCACATCACGCAAATTATTTTGCAAGGCCGTAACATCAGACATCAAATCAATATACGCATCGCGGGTCTTATCAAGTTCTTTATCTTTACGATTAATAATCTTGGCGGAACGGTGGTAGAAATAGTAGTTATATCCCGACCAACAAAAAACCGCCGCCATAAACATCAGGACAAACACCTGCAAACGGTGCGAAATATTAAATACTTTAGCCCTTCCGCCGCTTCTGAATATTATTTCTTTATCCGCCAAAAAAGGTTTTTTCTCCGTATACTGTACTTTTGGCTTGCGAAATCTATATTTATTATGTTTTTTCAAATACTTCATCCTCTAACAAATATTCACTGGTCCTTATATATCAATATCTAAAAAAAATAAAGTATTTTTTGCGACATATCCAAATATGTTCACTTATACATACCTTCAGATTGTATTTTTTATCATAAAATTTTGTTTTTTACTGGACTTTTCAAAAATTAATCATATCATTTTTACAGTTAAAGAAAGGCAAAAAGATGATATTAGGTATGAATAAAAGCTTAGGAAAAAAAGCCCTTGTATTGATAGCTGTAATTTTAATTGCTTCATTTGCATATAAAAAATTTTTTCCGTCTGAAAACAAGCATGATTTTAAGACATTACCTTTAACAATCGGCAGTATTACCGAAAGTATTACCGCCTCAGGTACCATAAATCCGCTTTCCACGGTCAGCATCGGAACACAAGCCTCAGGACGTATTGCCGAAATATATGTCGATTATAACTCAGAGGTTAAAAAAGGACAACTTATGGCTTTGATTGACCAAGCCAATGCTAAGGCCAATGTTGCCCAGCGTGAAGCTGCCTTGGAAATTGCTAAAGCTCAAGTTGCGGTTGAAGAAAACAATATAAAGTATTATAATAAGGCATTAAATCGCATTTCAAAGCTCAATGCTTCGAAATATTCCACCGAAAAAGAATTGGAAGCTGCCGAACGCGATTATGACAATGCTGTTGCCCAACTGGCTCTGGAAAAAGCTCAGGTAAAACAGGCTGAGGCTTCTCTCAATTCGGCCAAAACCGAACTTTCTTACACCGAAATTAAATCTCCGGTTGACGGAATTGTTATTTCCAAAGCTGTGGAAGTGGGACAGACCGTAGCTGCCAGCTTTTCAACTCCGGAATTATTTTCGGTGGCCGAAGATTTAACCAAGATGCAAATCGAAGCCTCGGTAGTGGAAGCAGATATCGCCAAAGTTAAAGAAGGACAAACTGCCAAATTCACGGTAGACAGTTATCCCGACGAATTTTTCTTCGGAAAAGTTACCCAAGTACGCAATGAGGCTGTTTCAACTTCCAACGTGGTTTCGTATACCGTAGTTATAGTAATAGACAACAGTAACCTGAAATTAAAACCGGGAATGACCGCCAATGTTGAAATCATCACGGCCGTGGAAAAAGATGTTTTGCTCGCTCCTAATCAGGCCCTGCGTTTTTATATGGATGAAGGAGATAATGCCAAACGTTATCAAGACCGCGGCATTTGGATTGTTCGTGACGGCAAACCGTTGCGTATATCCGTCCAAAACGGGGTTAGCGATGAAAGCAACACCCAAATATTATCCGAACAACTCAAAGCCGGTGATATGGTCATCATTTCACGAAAAAACGGTCCAGAGAACAAAAATAAGCCGATAAAAATGAGGATGCCTCGTTAATGAAACCGCTGATAGAACTGAAAAACATCCACAAATCTTACCCCTTAGACGGATTCAATTTGGAGATTCTCAAAGGAATTGACTTAAAAATCGAAAATGGTGAGTTTGTGGCAATTATGGGACCTTCGGGTTCGGGAAAATCGACATTGATGAACATTTTGGGATGTTTAGATACCCCGAGTTCGGGAGAATATTTATTAGAAAGTGAAAATGTCGAAAATCTTGATTCCGATAAATTAGCGGAAATTCGTAACCGTAAAATAGGTTTTGTATTTCAAGGATTTAACTTATTATCTCGAACTACCGCAATAGAAAACGTCGAGTTGCCGATGATATATTCCGGTGTGAGTGATGTTAAACGTCGTCAAAAGGCAGAAGCTGCTTTAAAGAGTGTCGGTTTGGGTGAGCGCATGTTCCATCAGCCGAACCAACTTTCCGGCGGACAACAACAACGAGTGGCAATCGCCCGCGCCATTGTCAACGATGCGCCGATTATCTTTGCCGACGAGCCGACCGGTAATCTTGATACCAAAATGAGCGTGGAAATCATGAATTTATTTAGCCAACTAAACAACGAATTAAACCGCACCATCATCTTGGTAACTCACGAAGAAGATATTGCTCGCTACGCCAAGCGGATAATTAAAATCGTCGATGGAGAAATTCAATCCGATACCCTAAATCAAAAGAGGAACGGTAAATGATAGAGGTTAAAACCATTTTCAAAATTGCAATACGTGCCATAGAAGCCAATAAAATGCGCTCGGTATTAACCAGTTTGGGAATAATAATCGGGGTGGCCGCGGTAATCGTTATGTTAGCTATCGGCAACGGCGCACAAATTTCATTGCAAAATGAAATGCGAAGTATGGGAACCAATCTGATTATGATACGCTCCGGCTCCTCCACTTCCGGCGGAGCGCGTATGGGACACGGTTCACAGCCTACCCTGAAAAACGGAGATGCCGACGCCATTCAAGAAAAAATCTCCGCCGTACACTTAGCGGTGCCGGTAGTCAATGATAGCGGACAAATCGTATATGGACGTTCCAACTGGGCAACCAATATTGTCGGTACCGATAATCGTTACTTTCAAATAAAAGAGTGGGATTTGGCCTATGGTCGTTTTTTCAGTGATACCGATATCAGAAGCGCCAATAAAGTAGTAATTCTCGGGCAAACCGTGGCTAAAGAATTGTTCGGAGATATTGACCCGTTGGGTAAAACCATTCGCATAAAAGGCATTCCTTTTGTGGTTATCGGGGCGTTGACGGCACGCGGTCAAAGCGGTCCGGGACAAGATCAGGATGATATGGTTTATTTGCCGCTCAGCACCACTCAAAAAAAAGTTTCCGGCTCGCAATTTCCTGATATGGTAAATATGCTCATGTTACAAACCTATCGTGCGGAAGATACCTACACTTCGCAAGAAGAAATATCCGCCCTATTGCGTCAGCGCCATAATCTGGGCATAAACAAAGATGATGATTTTACCATTATGAATCTCACACAATTTATGGAAATGATGCAAAATTCCACCAAGATAATGACTATTTTATTGGGTTCCATCGCCTCTATTTCTTTATTGGTAGGCGGAATTGGTATTATGAACATTATGTTGGTTTCGGTTACCGAACGCACTCGCGAAATCGGTATCCGCATGGCCATCGGCGCCAAACGTTGGGATATTCGCCTACAATTTTTGATGGAAGCATTGATTTTATCATTAATCGGCGGACTAATCGGAGTCGGAATAGGAATATGCGGAGCCTATATTTTGCCGATGGTTACTTCATTTCCTGCCGTATTATCGGCCTTTTATGTATTGTTGCCGTTCAGTTTTTCCGGCATTGTCGGTCTTATATTCGGTTTTTTCCCGGCTTACAAAGCTTCACTTTTAAATCCGATTAATGCCTTACGATATGAATAATACTTCTTATTCTGCCATAAAAAAAACCGCTGATTTCAATCAGCGGAATTTTTTTTAATCAATTACTATCTGTATGAACCGACATATTTATCAAAGGCTTTAACTTCTTCATCTCCCCAGCCCATAATATATTTGTCACCCATACCTAT